>Ga0256408_1000050_pt1 | contig 263128 bp, 260 predicted proteins | sample PhyAR1_FD_185998 | JGI IMG/M metagenome (GOLD analysis project Ga0256408, IMG submission 185998) | Leaf surface microbial communities from alfalfa plants in UC Gill Tract Community Farm, Albany, California, United States - DLSL A.R1 | ecosystem: Host-associated > Plants > Phyllosphere >... | reverse complement strand
CTACCAGGCCTACGACGCGGTGCTGTCGCTCTGCCTGAGTGCCCAGGCCTGCTGGCAGTATGAGATGGGGGACATGACCTCGACCTTTATCCAGACCGGGGCATGGAACGACAGCTACCACGGCCTGCTGGTCGGCGAGACGCTGGCCCTCAACCTGCAGCAGATGGAGTCCGCCTGGCTGACGCGCAACGCGCGCCGTCTGGAGCTGACCAAAACGGTCTCCCTGAAACAGCTGGATAGCGAGGCCTTCACCAGACTGGTGACGGACGGTGTCACGCAGTTCTCCCTCAGCGAGTCGCTGTTCGATAACGACTACCCGGGCCACTACCTGCGGCAGATTAAGTTTGTGACCGTCTCGCTGCCTGCGCTGGTGGGACCGTATCAGGATGTGCGGATGACGCTCACCCAGTCCGGTAGCCGCACGCTGCTGAAGGCGGATATCAACGGCGTGGACTACCTCAACGACAGCACCACGGGCAGCGCCAGCAACATCATCACTAACCTGCGGGCCAGCCAGCAGATCGCCGTCTCGTCCGGGTTGAACGACAGCGGAATGTTCGTCCTGAACTTTGGTGACGAACGCTACCTGCCGTTTGAGGGCACCGGAGCCATATCTGACTGGCAGCTGAAGTTTCCGAACGTTAAATCAGCTGAGCAGCAGGCCCTGCTGCAATCCCTGAACGACGTCATTATCCAGGTGCACTACACCGCGTTGTACGGCGGCAGCACCTTTGAGCAGGCGGTGAGCGGAACGCTGTAACAAAAATAATCCGGGCCGTTTGCGGGCGGCCCGTTTCAGGAGATTTTTTATGCAACAACAAAATGATTTTTCTGCAGCGGTTTTCCTCACGCCACCTTCGCTGCCGAAAGGCGGCGGGGCGCTAACCGGAATGGGCGAATCGCTGGGCAACGCTGGCCCAACGGGGCTGGCCAGCATGACGCTGCCGTTGCCCATCACCGCCGGACGGGGTTTTGACCCCGGCCTGTCGCTCAGCTACAGCAGCGGGGGCGGCAACAGTGCGTTTGGCGTGGGCTGGTTCTGCGAAACCCTGCGCATTACCCGCCGCACCAGCCATGGTGTGCCGCAGTATGATGAAAACGATACGTTTTTGGGACCGGACGGCGAGGTACTGGTGAAGACCACCAGCACCACCAGCGAACCTAATCCGACCACCTGTTCCGCCTATGGCAACGTTAAATTTCCGCAAACCTATTCGGTGACCCGCTATCAGCCGCGTATCGAGGGCTCGTTCAGCCGTCTGGAGTATTGGCACGGCGATAACAACGATGATGCTTTCTGGCTGCTGCACGGCAGCGACGGCACGCTGCATCTGCTGGGTAAAACCGCAGCGGCACGCATCAGCGATCCGCAGAACGCCGCGCATACCGCGCAGTGGCTGCTGGAGGAGTCGGTTAGCCCGACGGGGGAGCATGTTTACTACTCGTACCTAGCGGAAAACGGCGACGGTATTGCTACCAGCGACCGCAGCACCAGTGCGATGCGCTACCTTAGCCAGGTGCAGTATGGCAACGTCGATCCCGCTACCGATCTCTACCTCTGGAGCCGGGATAAGCCTGGCGTCGACTGGTACTTCACCCTGGTGTTTGACTATGGCGAGCGCGGCGTCGATCCGCAAACGCCACCACCATTTTCAGCTTCAGCACCCTGGTCCGCCCGTCAGGATCCTTACTCTCGCTACGACTATGGGTTTGAGATACGCGTCCACCGGCTTTGCCGCCAGGTGCTGATGTTCCATCACTTCCCGGACGAGCTGGGCGAGGCGGATACGCTGGTCTCCCGCCTGCTGCTGGAGTATGACGAAAACCCAGTGCTGACTCAGCTAACCAGCGCCCAGATGCTGGCCTATGAAGCGAACGGCTACGTGCAGTCGCTGCCGCCGCTGGAGCTACAGTTCAGCCAGCCCGAGGCAACAAGCAGTGCCAACTGGCAGCAGATGCCCGCGCTGCCGGGCCTGGAGAGCTGGCCCTACGCGCTGGTGGATCTCTACGGCGAAGGCGTACCGGGGGTGCTGTGCCGCACCGGTAACGAGTGGCGCTACAGCGCACCGCAGCGCGGCGAGGAGGGGGGCGACAGCGTTGAGTATGCCGACTGGCAGGTACTCCCCAGCGTGCCGGCAATGCAAAACGGCGCAGCCCGGCTGATGGATATCAACGGTGACGGCCAGCTGGACTGGATTGTCGCCCAGCCGGGCATGGCGGGCTTCTTTACTCAGAAACCAGATAAGAGCTGGAGCGGCTTTACCCCATTTAGCGCGCTGCCCACGGAGTTTTTCCATCCGCAGGCGCAGTTTGCTTCTCTGGTCGGCAGCGGTCTGGCCGACCTGGCGCTGATCGGGCCACGATCGGTACGCTTTTATGCCAACGAGGGGGAGAGCTTCAGCATCGGCCTCGACGTTGCGCAGGGAGAGGATGTTACGCTGCCCATCCCCGGCCGCAACGCGCGGGAGCTGGTGGTGTTTGCCGACATGCTGGGATCCGGCCAGTCGCATCTCTGCCGCATCCGCTATAACGAAGTGACCTGCTGGCCTAACCTGGGTCACGGTCGGTTTGGCGCACCGATGAGCCTGCCGCTGCCCGCCATCAATGGTCTGGATGAAGACACCTTTAATCCAGAGGATGTGCTGCTGGCGGATACCGATGGTTCAGGCGCGCCGGATATTATCTATATGCAGCACGACCGGGTGCAGATCTGGCGCAACCAGGGCGGGAACGGTTTTGTCACAGGGGAGCCGATCCTTCTGCCGGAAAACGTCTTCTACGATCGCCTCTGCCAGGTGACCGTGGCCGACGTACAGGGTAACGGGATGGCAGAGCTGGTGCTCTCTGTTCCCTATATGACGCCAACCCACTGGCGCTACGCCTTTAATAGCGCCAAGCCTTATCTGCTGAATGGGATAAATAACAATCTCGGTGCCAGCCATACCCTTTACTATCGCAGTTCAGCCCAGTCCTGGCTGGACGAAAAAGCAGAGAACCCGCAGGCGGTACCCGCGCTGCCTTTCGCCATGCAGCTGCTGGTGAAAACGATCACCATGGACGAGATCACAGGTAATCAGCTCAGCCAGAGCTGCCGCTATTATCAGGGCGTGTATGACGGGCGAGAGCGTGAGTTCCGCGGCTTTGGCTACGTCGAAACGGAAGATACCAACAGCGATGCCCTGCCGGTGGGGGATAACACGCCGCTTGCGGCCACGCTGCTGAGCAAAACCTGGTATCACTGTGGCCGTGAGAAAGATGAGACTACTCTCTACGGCGAGCCGTGGCAGGGAGACAGCGAGGCGGTGGTGCTCAATCCGACCCTGCTCACAGACTATCAGGATGGACAAGAGCACGTCCTGGATGCGCCGGATGACAACACCCGCTGGTGGCTCTTCCGCGCGCTAAAAGGCTCGGTACTGCGCAGTGAAATCTGGGCGCAGGGAGAGAGCTCAGCCCCGTACTCCTGTACCTGGCAGCGGATGCAGGTCCGTCTGGTGCAGGCCGGAGACGTGCCGATCGTGCTGCCGTTGGGTCTGGAGCAGGTCGCCAGCGGCTACGAGCAGAGGGCGGACGATCCTGTTGTTGTTCAGCAGGTTACTCTGGTACGGGACGACTACGGCACGCCGCTGCAGCAGGTGAGCGTAGCCTATCCCCGCCGGGCGCAGCATCCGCTCTCTCCTTATCCCAACAATATGCCAGCCGACGCCTGGGATAACACTTACGACGAGCAGCAGCAGAAACTCCGGCTGACGGAGAGCCTGGTGACCGTTATCCATCTTACCGATCCGCAGGGCTGGCGGCTGGGGCTGCCGGATACCCGCCGCGGCAACCAGCTGGTGTTTGATAGTGTCCCCGCAGACGGTATCAGCTATGAAACGTTAAGCGATCCGAATGGATTGCTGGCAGATACCCAGACGCGCTATCTGAGCGGGCAGAGCGAGGTGGTTTATACGACCACGCCGCCCAACCTGCTGGCGCTGGTGGATCACCAGCGGACCGCCGTGCTGGACAGCACAGCCCTCAAAGCCTATGACGGCGTGGATATTCCGGAAGACTACACGTGGGACAAGCTCGGCTACGTCTCTATGTCCGACGATACAGTTAATCCGCTCTGGGGAACGGAACATAGCTTTACCCGGTTCACCGATGATAACGGTGACTATCTGCCGTTTTATCTGCCGCGCAGCAGCCAGTCAACGAAGCTCGTCGCCGCAGTCAGCTATCAGTATGACGACTATTACCTTTGTATAACCGGGCAAAGCGACAGCCGGAACAGCACCTCGGCTGCCTATGACTATCGGTTCCTGACGCCGTGGCAGACGACGGATATCAACGCCAATATTCATGAGGTGCAGCTGAATGCGCTGGGGCAGGCCTGCGGTGGCAGCGTCTACGGCACCGAAAACGGCGGGCAGAAGGTCGGGTTTGGCATGGTGTCTGATTATGCCGTCGATCCGGGGGTGAGCGTAGCGGAGGCAATTGATGCGGCGACAGCGCCAGGTTATCTCCAGCAGCTGGCCACCATCAGCGTGAACGATATGTTCAGCTGGATGGGAACGGTCACCGAGAGCGAGGCGAACGCGGCAGCAGCAGGGGGCTGGTCGTCACTTCTGGATAACCGGTTCATCACCTTTGACGGACATATCCGTCCAGCGGGCCGCCGGTGGGCACAGGAGAATGCCGACGATCCGCTGGCGAAGCTGCTGGCAGAGAGCGACCGGTTCCCGGTGCATAGCGCGGTGCTGACGGCAGATAACTACCCGGATACGCCCGATCCAGACGATGCCGCGAAGCTGCTCCAGCAGACGGCTATCGCCGTAGGTTACAGCGATGGCTTTGGCCGTGCTCTCCAGCAGTGCGCGCTAGTGCCGGACGGGAAAGCCTGGCATCGTGACGAGGATGGCGAGGTAGATACCGTAGAGGTCGATGCCGCGCCACGCTGGGCGGTGTCTGGTCGGGTGGAGTATGACAACAAGGGCCAGGTGGTGCGCAGCTATCAGCCCTATTTCCTCGACAGCTGGTTGTATGTCATTGATGCTTCAATGCGAACCCAGGGTTACAGCGATACCCTGTACTACGATGCGCTGGGGCGCAATATCCGCACGGTCACGGCAAAAGGCTACCTGCGGCGTAATACGTGGTATTCGTGGTTTACGGTGGCGGAGGATGAGAACGACACCGCAGGATTACCGGAGGATATAAACGCATAAAAGCAAAAAGCCCGCTTAAAAGCGGGCTTTTTAAATTTGGCTCCTCTGACTGGACTCGAACCAGTGACATACGGATTAACAGTCCGCCGTTCTACCGACTGAACTACAGAGGAATCGTGTGAACGAGGCGAATAGTAGCGGCGGCGGATCTGCTTGTCAAAGCTTGTCTGTACTTCCCATGCTCTTTTGCTGAGATTTGCAGCAATCTGGCGTATTCATCAGCAAAAGTGATGATTGCGCACCACACTGGTGCATATCTACCCCTTATGGGGCAGGGGGAAACAGCGTTAACCGGGTAGAGTATCAGGTAGGTAATCAGAAACGCTTATATTCCAGCCTGTTAGACAGAATTAAAACTACTTTTTAAAACTGGCAAGCATCTTGCAACTCCTCCGACAAGACACTGATAAGCACTCACCTATGCGTTGAGTTCCGGAGGCAAAATGAACTTAAGACGGCTGAAGTATTTCGTAAAAATCGTCGATATCGGTAGCCTGACTCAGGCCGCTGAAGTATTACATATCGCCCAACCCGCGCTGAGCCAGCAGGTCGCTACGCTGGAAGGTGAGATGGATCAGCAGCTGTTAATCCGCACCAAGCGCGGAGTCACCCCGACCGAGGCCGGGAAGATCCTCTACACTCACGCCCGCACTATTCTGCGCCAGTGCGAACAGGCCCAGCTGGCAGTGAATAACGTCGGTCAAACGCTGCGTGGCCAGGTGGCGATTGGCCTTGCACCGGGCACGGCGGCCTCGTCCATCACCATGCCGCTACTGCAGGCCGTACGCAACGAGCTGCCAGATGTGATGGTCTACCTGCATGAAAACAGCGGCAGCGATCTTAACGATAAGCTGCTTGGTGGCCAGCTTGATATGGCCGTGCTGTATGAACGTGCGCCGTCTGCGGGCATTGCCAGCCAGCCGCTGCTAAAAGAGGATCTCTACCTTGTGGGAACCCGCGATTGCCCAGGGCAGAGCGTCGATCTCACCGCCGTGGCGGAGATGAATCTGTTCCTGCCCCGTGACTACAGCGCGGTGCGCCTGCGGGTTGACGAGGCGTTCTCCCTGCGTCGCCTGACGGCAAAAATTATCGGCGAGATTGAGTCCATCACCACCTTAACCGCCGCGATTGCCAGCGGAATGGGCGTGACGGTGCTGCCTGAATCCGCCGCACGATCCCTGTGCAGTGCGGCGAACGGCTGGATGGCACGCATTACTGCGCCTTCCATGAGTCTTCCGCTCTCCCTGAATACCTCTGCTCACGGCTCGCTGTCGCCGCAGGCGCAGGCGGTGAAAGACATTCTGATGTCGCTGGTCAGCCGACCGACGCTGGAGAATCGGGAATTGCTGCTCGTCGGCTAGAGTTATTCCTAAATAGCATAAGTTGCTGGTTTTTATTATTTGTCCTGCCGGGCCTCAGACTTTAACAATAGCGACATGTCTGATGGCTCTGGAGGATGGGATGAATTTCCAGCAACTAAAAATAATTCGTGAAGCGGCACGTCGGGATTACAACCTGACAGAGGTCGCTAACATGCTCTATACGTCGCAGTCCGGCGTCAGCCGTCATATCCGCGAGCTGGAGGAGGAGCTGGGTATTGAGATCTTTATCCGCCGGGGAAAACGCCTGCTGGGCATGACCGAGCCAGGCAAAGCGCTGCTGGTGATTGCCGAACGGATCCTTAATGAGGCGAGCAACGTTCGCCGGCTCGCCGATCTCTTTACCAACGACACTTCCGGCGTCTTAACCGTTGCTACCACCCACACCCAGGCGCGCTATAGCCTGCCGCCGGTGATCAAATCTTTCCGTGCACTCTTTCCCGAGGTGCGGCTCGAACTTATTCAGGGTACGCCGCAGGAGATCGAGTCCTTGCTCAACAATGGCGGGGCGGATATCGGTATCGCCAGTGAACGTCTGAGTAACGATCCGGCGCTGGTGGCGTTTCCCTGGTTCCGCTGGCATCACAGTCTGCTGATCCCTAACGATCACCCGCTTGCTAGTGCTTCCCCGCTAACGCTGGAGGAGATAAGCCGCTGGCCGCTGATCACCTACCGACAAGGCATTACAGGACGTTCACGTATCGATGAAGCCTTTGGCCGTAAGGGGTTGATCCCAGACGTGGTGCTTAGCGCGCAGGATTCGGATGTCATCAGAACCTATGTTGAGCTGGGCCTGGGCGTCGGTATCGTTGCTGAGCAGTCCGGCAGCGAGCAGGAGGCCGGAACGCTGGTTCGTCTGGATACGCGTCATCTGTTTGATGCCAATACCGTCTGGCTGGGGCTTAAGCGGGGACAGCTGCAGCGCAACTATGTCTGGCGCTTTATTGAACTGTGTAATGCGGGTCTTTCGGTAGAGGATATTAAGCGGCAGGTGATGGAAACTGAGGAAATTGCGATCGATTACCAAATTTGATCATATATTTCGTTTTAATTATCAAAGATGTTTATTTTGATAAAATTGACTAAATATTGACTGGCAACGCTTCTTAATCAGCCCACTTAAAATCGTCTCTCATCGCTATATTCGCCCTATTAAACCACCAGGGCGAATAAAATGAATAAAACCTCTTCCTCTCAGCAGCGATATTCAAACCTAGCGGCCACAGCGTCGCTCTCCATGAACTGTACCACCGGCGCTCCTGCATGGGCGAATACCAGCGCACCCATGAAACCATTTAATACGGTGATGTTATCGGGGCCTGCAGGCGCGCCGGTGACCGTCTCGCTGGACGGTGCCGGTATTTTTAATATCAATGGCTTTAAAACCTGGAGCGGTAACCTGGACACTAACGGTACCCTTGAGCTACAGGTGTTTAGCCTTGAAGTGGGCCTGGTCTCCGTTAACGCCTACCTCAACAATGCGCCAGCAGAAAGCGCATACGGCAGCATGACTTTCAACCGCTATACGCCTGGCGCCGTCGCGCTAACCAGCTATGCCATTGCAACAGGCGCTACCGCGAATGGTGTAATGCGTAACAGCATTTACCTCAACGCCGATCTCACCGCTGGCGTCAGCTATGCCCGTTTTCAAATCGCAAATTCAGATACGGCACGTTTTGTCGGAACGGCACTGCCTCAGGCGGCGACGATGGAACTCTACGATGACGGTACGGCCAGCATCGATCTCACGGATACAAACGCCGAAAGCGTGACGGTGACGCTAAGCCTGCCCGAGGCATCAGGATCCACAGTGATTACCAGCTGCGCCTTTGTGACTTTTCCTCCTTTATCGATGCTGCGTTAAACGCACCGTTATTTACTATGTGAGATAATATTATGAAAGAGAATATCAAAGCCGATACCAGCACTTTAGTTTTTTATTCCGAACCTAACGAAGCAGGCGTGCCAATCCAGGTTACGCATGGGTTAATGGGTATTATTGCAACGTCAGACAATGACTGGCGAGAAAAATCTGTTTCTATTCTGGGAACGGATAATCTTCATGCCTGGATTAGCAGCAGCGTTGAAACAAGTATCAGTACGAAATGTTATTTTAATCATGTCGAAGAGATGGCAACGCATACGATAAATTTTTTGCAAAATGCATTTCCTTCGCCGCAATACACGCTGGGATTTATGGGCGTTGACAGCGATTTAGCTACGCTGGTCACGCTGGCGCTAGATTCATCTACCATGCCCGATCAGCCGGATGCGCTGGCAGCAACCTGGCTTCTGCCAGAGAGCGCCTCTCAGCTTACGACTTTATCGCTACCTGCTCAGCCCGGCGCGTTGGGCTTCGTGGGCACTACACAGGGGAGCAGCACCTTTGTTACCGCCCTGTATGGCATTTTCAGCACCACAACTGGCCAGGTGGCATGGACCGGTAGCGGCTCGCTCAGGCTCAACTGGGATGGTCAGCAGGTCTACCTCAGTGACATAACCGGTTTCCCCTCCGGCTGGAGCTTTGGCACACCGGTATTACAGCCCGATGGCAGCTGGCTGGTGGCGTTGGGCAGCGGTCCTGCAGAGGACAGCGGTATTTTATACAGCCAGGTCAATTACGTAGGTAGCGCCCAGTCGCTCTCGCCCCATCAGCTTATTTCGGTTAATACCGGAGCGGGATGGATATGGTCATCGCTTAAACTTAACGACATGCCGACGCTACTCTTTTCGGCCTTTAACCCCATCGATAGCACTTATAGTTTTACCCATTATCAAATGCTACGTCTGATAAACGATACGCCTGACTTTAGCAGCGTATTTGGGACGGGCACGCTGCCAGCCGAGCTGCTCTCTCTCGATAATAGCGACATCCAGATAGATATTCAGCTACAAACAACCGGCAGCAGCGATAGCGCATTAATCATGACGCTGCCTTATCCAGTAAGCTTCAGCACCTTTGCTGATACAACACGTGAGGGCGTACTTGCGATCGTTCCGGCAAGCGGGACGGCGCAAACTATTCAGATAAGCTATGGCTCTTTGAATGCTAACGGACAGTTTGTTGTAGCCGGAAAGGGGACGTTGAAAGCCAGCTATAACGGCAGCATGCCGGTACTGGTACCGGACAGCACGCTTCCACAGGACTGGATTTTTGGCTCGCCAGTATTGCAAGCCGATGGTCGCTGGCTTGTGACGCTAACCGATGCGTCGCAGGCATCGCTAAACGTGATGGGTGCCCGCTCCAGCTATGGCGATAACTGGCTCTACTCCGAGAAGCGCTGTCTTGTTGCGCTAGAGGGGGACAGTGTCGTCAGCGCGACCTGGCAATACGAAGGTGAAACTATTGCCGATAATACTCGCTATTTTATTGATACTGAACCACAGAAAAAGCTCACCGTTACAGCATCTTCCGGTGCGTCAGTGACCCTCAACGAAAGTAATGTATTAGGCAATACCCAAGCCGCTGCGGGTAGAAATGACAGCGGCGTGGTAGCCGGATGGGGACAAAGTGCATCTGGCGGTTTCTCACCCAGCTCGACTTTTAACAGCGATGTTACCACCTTAAGCGCAACCCGTTACGCCTTTGCGGCAATCAACCAGAGCGGCGAGATTTTTGCCTGGGGAGATACCAGTAAAGGAGGAAGCGTGCCTTCTGCCATTACTGACCGCTACGGTTGGGATCTGATCGTGTCATCTTCGGGAATGTTTGTTGCCCGCAATGCGCAGTCGCCTTATATCGCGGCATGGGGAGATAACACCTATGGACAGCTCGACGTGCCGTCAACCGTTACCGGAATGAGTGACGTCGTACAGATTCAGTGCAACGACTACGCCTGCGTGGTGCTCAACTCACGCGGTCAGGTCTTTGGCTGGGGTGGCGCAAACTACGGCGGAAGCGTACCGCAGGAGATCGCCGACCTGTCAGACATCGTTGAAATTAGCGCCAGCGCATCTGCATTTTGCGCCCGCCGTAGCAACGGCACCGTAGTGGCCTGGGGCCAGAATGCCTATGGCGGCGAAGTACCCAGTAATATTGCTGCTCTGAACAATATTGCCCGGGTATACGGCTGTTACAGCGGTTTCTGCGCGGTACAAACGAGCGGATCCGTATTGGCATGGGGTGAGTCTGCCATCTTGCCTGCACCAGCATTATATGACGTTGTACATGTCCAGGGTACCGAGTATGCCTTCTGCGCCCTACGAAGCAACGGCAGCGTCTATGCGTGGGGGCAGAGTTCAGCCGGAGGCACATTGCCAGCAGATATCGCCCAGCTTACGGATATCGTTGCCGTAAGCGCTACGGCAACGGCGTTCGCGGTGCTGAGAAAAAATGGTGCCGTTCATGCCTGGGGAGACAGTGCTGCCGGGGGAAATACATCTGTGGTCGCCTCTTCGCTGGCATCCGGCGTGAAGGGCATCTATTCAGGTGGATCGGTTTTCGTTGCAATTAAAGATGACAGTACGCTCGTTGCCTGGGGAAATAGTAACTATGGCGGCTCGGTGAATACTATTCCTGCAGAGTTACAGGGCCAAACATCTTATTTGTCGGCGTGAGAAATATTATCTCTGTTCATTTGTAAATGAAATCTCTGAGAAGGAGTATGTAAATGTCGCTGCCTGGCTGGTTAAATATAAGATCGGTTATAGGGTTTTTTCTGCTATTTACCTCTTCACTGGCCGGTGCAGCGATCCAGCTGCAACAAACGCGTCTGGTTTATCCGGAAGGAGAGCCCAGCGTAGCTTTAATTATAAAAAATAGTGATGTCACCCATTCCGTTGCGATTGAATCATGGATAGAGTCGGGCCGACATGACATCACGATTACGCCAGTTACGATGATCGTTAAGCCAGACAGTAAAAGAGCACTCAATATTCATATCCCCGAACGAGGGCATAATAATCAGGAAAGTCTTTACTGGTTAAATGTTAAAGGCACGCCCTTATCAGGGGGATCTCGCTCTGAACAACTTAAAATTGCTGTAATAAACAGGATTAAGGTTTTTTATCGCCCGCAAAAACTGATGTCCGGAGCGGCGGATGCTTATGAGAGAATTAGCGTCAGTGCTTGCAGGATGCAGCTGACCATCAAAAACCCAACACCTTATTTTATCAATTTTTATGCTTTCAACGTAGATAATAAGGAGGTCAGCCACGTTCGAACGATCGGACCTTATGAAATACAATCAGTGCTACTGCCCACAGATAAGCACAGTGTTGCTCACTGGCAGGCAATATTAGATACGGGTTTCCACAGTTCGCCCGTTTCTAAAAAAATCAAAACAAATTGCTCAGGATATTAAGCTTTTTCACAGCTGGAGACATTGATATGCAATCATTAAATAAAACCACTCGAATAAAAAACGTTATTCCGTACTGTCTATTTCTGTTAACTCTGTGCTGGGCCAGTTTTTCTGATGCCTCAGTATATTGTAGCCCGCGCAACGCCAGTTCGATTACAATAGATTTAGGTGACATTACGGTGCCAGAAGGCCTACCTGTCGGCGGCGATATTACCGGTGATGAAAGTTATTCTCAAAACCTTATATCACAGTGTGAAGGGGATGGAAAATCTTACGTAACATTATATTCCGATCTTGCCACTGATGCAGTCTATAACGGCCGTACCACATTCAAAACCAATATCCCTGGGGTCGGTATCCAAATGGGGGGGACTGTCAACAATTTATCTGCCTGGATTACCAATGGTAATTCACAGCAGCAACTTGCGGAATTTACCCTGCATTTATTTACCGTTCCGATTGAAAACTACCTATATGGTCCGATGTTCAAGTTAGTAAAAATTTCCGATGATATTGAAAGCGGCACGCTGTCAGGACAGGCCAATCATGTCATCGTTTCAGGATCTGCAAAGTCAACAACATATACTGTCTATCTTTCCGGTACGATCAATGCGACACCGCCTCACGTGCCAGGATGTACGGTAGATACCACCTCGACGGCCGTATCATTAGGTAAACATTCTCCCACCGAATTTAGCGGTATAGGTTCAACTACGACATTTACGAACTTCTCCATTCCTTTAACCTGCGAAAGCGATGCACAGATAACTGCACGCGTGGACGCCACCCAGGATTCATCAGGCGCGCAGTCTGTTATTCAGATCCCCGCAGGCGAGGAGAATGCGTCCGGGGTAGGTGTGCAGCTCTACTGGGCCAATATCAATAATATCGCTAACGTACCGGTCGACTTTGGCAAGGATGCATTTGTGTGGACCTCTGGCGGCGGTGCGGAAAAACTACAGTTTGAAGCCCGCTATTATCAGACCCAGAACGCGCTTTACCCGGGCGATGCTAATGCATCGGCTACGGTCACGCTGTCATACCAATAAAAGGAGAACATAATGAACACTAATTGCAAACTGCCGCAGGTTTTAATTTTAGGTGCCGCATTCATCGCCTCTACTTTAGCCTGTAGCGTCTACGCCGCAGATGCCACCATTTCCTTCAGCGGTGAAATTATTCCAGCCTATAACGGCGCGAAAGTCACGGTAAATAACGAAAAGAGCGCGGTCTCAACGAATAAGGCAAGCACGAAGGAAACAAACATAAATAAAGGAGAGGATCATGCAACCCGTTAAAAGCACCGTTGCGCTAACCGAAACGATGCCCTCTTATCAAACTACCTTGATTGCGCCTGCGGGGACCTATCCATGGCAAATATTAATACGCTTCTATGCGCCATGGGGCGACGGCAGCCCTGAAGGGTGGCAAATACCGCTAACGCCGCCTACGGTGTTGGTAAACGGTGTTGCCTATCCTGTTGACGTGGTTTTTTCTTATAATCAGAGCTATATGGAAGGCCAGCCTTCACCAGGTTACGATCAGCATGAGCAGTGCTTCGGCGTTTTTATTGGACAAATTAGAGCGCTAGAAGAGGAGATGTTGATTACCATTTCTGGCGAGTTTCAGCAAGTGGGCTATATGAGCGCCACGCTTTACTTCAATTTGCTGGCTACACCAACGCTGCCAATTGAAGTGATTGATAGCGAAATGACAGCAGTACCGGATAGCGCCAATCCTTATATTCCAGGCAACCCTAGCGTTTTTGCTAACGCAAATAGCGCAAGCGGAAAGATTAATTTCTATCGTCCTGACAAGGTTGACTCCCTCAGTATTTTACCGGATGAGGTCGCTGAAGACGGGTGCAGTAAAGGTTATCTGTATGCTAACAAAGATGCAGGGCAAGAGATCTTGATCCTCAGACTCAAAGTGCCACAGACCTTTATTCATAACGCCATGCCGGATACCGTGTTTGGTCATTATCAATGTCGTGAACTGACGGTCAGCGCTCACCCTCTTTACGGGTTGCCTCAGACGCTGGATTTTTGGAGCGTCAGTAGCCGTATGCTCAACGATTTCATTGACGACGAGGGATACGCCTATGTCTTCTTTGGGTCGGATGATTACGTGCAGCAGCAGGTTATCGAACAGCAAACCGTGGCGACGCGACCGCCGGTAATGACGTGGGGGAATTACACAGGTTATCTGTTAGGTGACCCCAGCGGTTCGCTGATTGTTCGCTACCGTGATCCTGCTGATGACTGGGTGGGTAATCCCGCAAACGCAGTCTGCTATCTGGATAAGGCCTCGAATCAGCCTGTGACGACAGCGGAGCTGGGAGAGTATTTACCCGAACTGTATGGGGATACGCTAGCGAATTTTTTAGCAGGACATATTGGAGATGTAATAAAGGACCAGGCGTGGCCTGATTAGAACAGCAATCGCTGAGAGAGTGGCTCCTCTGACTGGACTCGAACCAGTGACATACGGATTAACAGTCCGCCGTTCTACCGACTGAACTACAGAGGAATCGTGTGAACGGGGCGCATATTACTGGCCCCGTATTTTTGTGTCAACACTAAAATTAACGCGCTGATTCAATTGACTAATTAAAGCACAAGCTGTGTTTTTACTGAACGCGATATCGACTCGTCGCTAATGCCGGTGTATTGGCGCGTAGACGTGCCAGCGGATCCTGACGGTAGAACTGGCAGAAACGCTGCCACAGCGAAGGGAAGCGCGGCGCGAACAGTTCAGGCGCGCTAAAAAAGTACTCGGAGAGTACGGCGAAGCACTCGGCGGGGTCGGTTGCGGCATAGGCGTCGATGCTGGCTGTGCTTTCGCCCACCAGATCGATCTCATCCTGGATATTGTTCATGGCGGCGTGGAGATCGTGCTCCCAGCCAGCCACTTCACGCAGCGTGATCATGGGTACGCCGCTGGCCCGATCTCCATTGCGGGTATCAAGCTTATGCGCGACTTCATGAATAATCAGGTTATACCCTGAGGCATCGAAAGAGTCCTGAATGTCCAGCCAGTTAAGGACGATCGGTCCCTGCTGCCAGCTCTGTCCAGAGTGCACCACCCGCTGGTTATGCACCAGGCCAATATCATCTTCCCACTCGTCATCGACAACAAAGGGAGCAGGGTAGATCAACACTTCGTGAAACCCGTCGAGCCACTCGAGACCCAGCTCAAGCACCGGCAGGCAAAAGAGAAGGGCGATACGGCAGCTCTTAAGCGCATCAAGATCGAAACCCTGTAGCGGCACCAGGCGCTTCTGCTGTAAAAAGCGCTCGGCAAGCTGGGCAAGACGCTGCTGCTCCTCCAGCGTCAGGTTTGCCAGAATCGGCATGGCAAGCGCCTCCTGCCAGGGATAATGGATCATCCGTGATGCTTCATTTGCTTTCCAGGGCCACTTAATCATCGTTTTGCTCGCAAACTCGTCACTTGAACTTAATTGACTGGATGAGGACTGTTAAAATGCGCAATATCCTGGCATGATGTCAGTCATCAAAACGGAGAGATGCCGGAGCGGCTGAACGGACCGGTCTCGAAAACCGGAGTAGGGGCAACTCTACCGGGGGTTCAAATCCCCCTCTCTCCGCCACTATTCAAGCACTTACCCGTACCGCTTTCAACGATCCAGATCCCATTGAGAAAATGTGAGAAAATCCGTTGAGAAAAAAGCGGGCTTCAAAGCTCACATTTTTCGGTTCAATGTCGGACTCACTTTCACCTTTCTGTCGTAAACCAACACCTGCGACTCGGTCTTGTGGCCACTGTAAACCTGCTTCTCTCTGCTGGATCCTTCGTAATCTGAAATACCCTTTGCTTTCAGATCATGGAAGGTGCAATCGAGCGCCCGCCCCAGTTTTTCACTTGCGCCAGACCGCGCCTTTCTCCAGGCTTCATTAAAACCTTTATACGAATACCTCTCGCCGTACATCGTCCTGATTACCGGCCCTTCATCTCCCCATGGCTTACATATCTCTATGGCAGCCCTTAGCCGGTCATTCCATGCTTTGATCTGCTTAATACCAGTCTTGCCTTGTTGGATAAAAATTCCATGATCCATTATCTGATTCCAGTTCATTTTAAGAACATCCGATACCCTAGCTGCGCAAAGGTAGGCTATTTCCATAGCGGCGCGAACAGCAGGGGTGGCATGGTCATAGATAGCCAGATACTCCTCGTCGGTGATATAGCGATCGCGCTGAGGTTTTGGAAATTTATCCACGCCAACACAGGGATTACCTGGTACATAACCACGCTGATAGCTCCAGCGAAATACACGGGACATAGAACTATGCTCATGGTTAGCCTGAACGCGGCTTTTTTTACCGCGGGCATCCATGTAACGGCGAATATGCTCAGGCTTGATCAGTTTTGCTTCCGCATCACCGAACACCGGCAGGATGTTTTTTTCATGCGCGAGATAGTCTTTTTGCGTTCGAGGGGCAAGGTCGGCAAAATCCGCGCTGGCTAAAAACTTCCGCCAGAGCTGCGAGAAGGTGATGCGATTTTTTCTTCCCTCTACCACCTTTTCATAAGCGACCCATACCTCAGCCTTTGTAGCGTTGGCCGCAGCTAATTTTTCCGTAGTACCACCGGGCTTCCAGTAGTAGCCAGAAGGGCGAAAAAATACACCCTTCGGCATCCACTCGTTACCGGGTGCGCGTTTGCGACCCATACGTTATCTCTCTATAGCGTCAAAGTTCATGCCTGGAACAGGCTGATAACCTGCTGGTGGAGCGAGGCGCTGAATAGGATGATTTATGTGGTACCAAGTAGTTTTAATCGAACCATCCCGGCGCTCAATAAAGTAGATCCCATTGCAGGTTAAAACCTCTTTTTGCAGGGACTTCTGGGGCGAGCCCGTGGCCTCTGCTAATTCTTCATCAGTCAGGAAACGATCGCTCATGGGTCATTCTCCACTTAGCCCGGCTGCACCCGGGCGTTTATCTTAACCAATATTATCGCCAGCGGCGGGGATTAGCCGCTGCCATAGTGCCGAAACGTACTTCGCCTGGTGCCGGGCATCCGCCAGCGCGTTATGCATATCACCCTCGAAGGGGATCTCGTAGCGTGGGTTGAATCCAACAGCGCGACCCAGCTCGACAATCGTCCTCACATCACGGTCGTTCCAGAACTCCCAGGGGCAGTACATACCATGGCGTTCGAATGAGGCCCGGGTTATCACGTTGTCGAATGTGGCCCCGTTACCCCAGACCTGCAGGTCTTTAGCAACGCAGTTTTCATCAATCAGCCGTCTCAGCCCGCCCAGCGCATTAGTGATGTGCACGCGTGTATCGCTGGTGATCGCCGCACGCGCTTCCGCGCCTTGCTTCATCCACCATAGAATGGTGCTGGGATCGGCCACTGCATCACGCACCAGAGAACTCTCCAGATCCACGACGGCATAAAACTCCGACCCCAGCTCGCCGGTAGAGGGTTCGAACAGCACGGCCCCGATAGCGATAATAGGGGCGGTGGGCTTGTTGCCCATCGTTTCGAGGTCAATCATTAAGTGGTTCATTAGTTGGGTTCCTGCTCTGATTCTGCTGAGGATTTAGGCATCCCGCACTCCGGCTTTTTAAAGTTTGCCTCGATGGACTCACCCAGCCGTTTAAGCCAGTCGGCAAGTTTCAGCGCGGCTTCTTCAGGTGATTTCTGAGCCGGGAAGTCAGTGATAACGATGCTTGCATCGTAATTCCCGTAACCGTCACGGTTTATCGTCATACCCTGCTCCAACACTGTCTGCTGATTGCTGTGCTTAACGTAATAACGCGACTCAGAGGTACCGCTGCTGCGCTCTTTGACGTACGAGACCAGCTCTACTTCGGTTGTTACAGTTTTACCCATACCAGCTTCAACACGCTGAATCATTTTGTGGAACGTATCAGCCATCACTCCCCCTCAATCTTCAGGCTGATGCCCGCTTTGGCGCAGGCCTCGTTTAGCACTTTAACCACCTCTTTCCGCATCGCATTAGCGCCGTCGGCGGCAAACGGAATGTTGGAGCCTTGCACTTCAGGAGGCAGCTTAACGGTTAGCATCCGCGCCTCTCTCGCATCGTCACGTAGAGCAAGCGCTACTGACTCCAACACATCTTTCTCTCGCTCCAACTCAGCTATCCGCCGCTTATCAGCATCACGCTCTGCCAGCAGTTCGAGGATTGTCTCTGGCGTTACCTCGGCATCCCATAAGTCGCAGGTGTCGCAGGTTTTACGAAACATGATTTCGACCTCCGCTGCTTCTCTCAGCGCTGCGTATTTGTCAGTTATCATTCGCAAACCCCTGCATAAACACTGCTGCATACAGACTTGTCGTTAGACTCCGCCAGCAGGTCGAACTGCGCGCCACCGCGTGTTGTCATGGCCCAGTCGCGGTATGTTTCAATCCCGTATGCATCAACAGTGATAACTTCAATCCGTTTTTCAGCGCGACGAGGATCGTGCGTGGAAGGAAAGAAAGTGGAATTGCCGCGGCGCGAACAGTCCGCAACCGTTCTTTCCCATTCAGCGACCCGACGAACCTCTTCAGGCCAGCGCTGGAAAATTTCAGCAAGCTCAGATTTACGGGCGTGGATGCATGGCATACAACCGACACGGCTGCAGCCCTGCAGATACAACGGGTTAGGCTTGATGCCATGGCGCTTTGCAATCGCAAAGACATCCTCATGCAGCCAGTTAAGTATCGGACGATAGACGTGCAGGCCTGGCGTATTGTCTGCATCTTCCTCCCAGTCCGGCAGTAAAGCGCGCGCCGGGGATTCCTGAGCCCTGACCCCCTGCCAGCTGATAACCTCGTCATACTCCTCCAGAGCAGGAACAATAACCTGAGTCCTGACGGGTTCATGTTTGAGGTCAAAGGTGCAGAAACGAGCTTTTGTGGAAGGGAACCGGCCTTTCCACATACACAGGTCAAGGAACGGATTGCCGGTTGGCTTGAGGATCTCCAGGGCCTGATGGATGCGTTCTGCCGCCTCATCAGGGGACATTCCGCACTCCTCAACCAGAGAAACAGGCCACTTCTCTGCAATAAATTTCCGCTTCCCTTGAATCTGGCGAGTGAAGTCAGCCCGGACGCGTTTAACTGGGCCTAGCTTTTGCTCCAGATATTCCAGGTACTCCATTGTCTGCGGATGCTCATGGCCAGTATCTGCAAAGACGGTGATATGAGGCACATCGTTCTCCAGGGCCACAAGCCATTGAGCCAGAGAGTCTTTTCCTCCAGATACGCTGATGATGTTCGTGGTGCTGTCGGATTTGCAGCGTGGGTCTGTGATCATACAGCCTCCCCGTTGCGCAGCTGCTGTTCCCAATCTTCCAGCGCTTTCTCGGCATACTCACCCGACAGGCCATCAGCCGCCGGGCCCGGATCATTGGCTAAATCCTCTTTGGTGGTCAGGATCATCCGGACAACATCGAATACTTCAGCCAGAGGCTTATCAACGAAACCATGATTGAAGGCGGCGGCCAGACGGCTAGCGGCGTAGTTAATACCTTCCGCCCGAGCAACATCACGCTGCTCGCGCTGCCAGGCGTCGGTGGCGGGGGATGCTTCATGCTGCTTAAACACATCCTCAGCTATGAGCTCTACGCTAATTTCGTGCAGACCTTGAACCCGGGCAAGCGCCGCCGATAATTCGTCGACCGAAACGAATGTAATGCCCTGCTGCTGGGAACAGTTATCTGTCGCGCTACGGATAATGTTCATTGCGCGGATGTAGGCAATATTCAGCGCCTCAAGTCGGGAGGCCAGCTCAGTTACGATCGCTGAGTAGGTATCGAGCTGCTGAATGCTGGTGGCATAACTATGTGCCGTTCTGACCAGCTCGATGATGGTCATGTTAGCCAGTTGCTCTTTCATTAGCGGGTCTCCAGCAGTTCGTTAAAGCGGTTCATGAACAGGCCGTACGCCTGGCCCGGGCGGAGCGGGATGATCTGGATGATGTCGGACTCTGGCACCCCGGCAAGAATCGGCCAGGGCGTGCCGTCGTCGATCTCCAGATCCCGGCGCTCAGTCGCCAGCATGATGCGGTCGGCATACTTGACGACATCCGACTGGTGAAACGGCAGGCCGAAAGCAGAGCGGATCAGGTCATCAACCATTGTTTCGATGCGGCGGTAGTCCGGCAGCAAGGCTTTCAACGGCGCTGGCATGTCCAGGCAATAAGCCTCTGCTGCGTCGTGGAGCAGCGCTTCAAAGGCGAACTCATGCGGGACGATCTGGCTGCAAAGAACGGAGTGCTGCGCCACGCTGTAGAACTCTGGCAGGTGGCCGGCAAAGCGGCAGATATTTGAAAGAGCTGTTGCGATATCCTCGATCACCACGTCGTCAGTGGATGCGTTGAGATAATGGAAGTGCTTACCGGATGCTGTCTGGATAAAGCTCATTTGTGGTTGTTCTCCATATTACGCGCTGCACCGCGCCTTAATTTTGGTTGCACGAATCCCTCGCCCGAAGGCGATAGATAAAATGGGTTTCGCTTTAATAAGCACCCTGCACAGGCGCTTAATGAAGCGGGCGGCATTACCGCCGGTCAGGTTCTCCACATAACTGGAAGCGCGCTCCGGGGAGTTTGCATTAACGACCAGACACTAAAGGGAGTGTGTGGAGCGCGCTTTCAGTTGTGAAAAGGGGCGGTGCCAGCGACTTCATGGGTTAACTCTGGTACCGCCAATATTACTGCACAGCTTTGCGTATCCTTCGCAGTGGTCAGGCAACTGATAGCAACCTGACTACTGCGTCTTTAAACTTTGATCTGCCTGTCTTTTCACCACATCAGGCTCGGTGGTATCTTGGGTGTTCTCACACAGCCAAGAGGTTTTTATGCCTGTCGCTAATGATAATTTTTACCATCTCATCGAAAGCAGAATTGCCGATTTACACCAGATTTCTGTTAGTGGCTTCGTTCAGGAACCTGGCTATTCTCAAGTAAGAAATCGTGCTGCGTTGATACTTGCTCTTGAATATGTTCTTGATGCCCATCGTCAAAAATTTGCTACATACTGGAACCCACTTCATGGCAGGGCAGCCCTTCATCATCTATTACTTCAAAAATACAAATGGCCCTTAAAAGAGATCCGCTCTCTTGATCTGCAGGACTCAATTTTTCTGTTGCAAGAAGAGCTAACCCTTAACGCTTTGCCCGAGGAAGCAAAGGAATCAATTAATTTCTTTGCTGGAGGTGCTAGACCAAACTCCCATTTTCCGGAAATCCGAGAGGAGGAATGGGATTCCATGCTTAGCAGCAAGATCTCATTGAGGCGCCGCACTCCAGATTTTTAATTCTTTCGTCAATCTCTACCAGCGCTTCAAGGTGCTCTTGCTTTTCTTGTCGCGCTGATTTGAGCGCCCGAACAGAACGTAACTTTGCCTCCATCCATTGGCATAATTCATCATCGGTATAACCATCAGCGATGATTTTTGGTTCACTCTTCATCAAAGCCCCCATTGTCGTTTAGTTAACTGGCGAATCATCCCCATCTTCATACGCCTGGGGCGGCTACTGCGTGGGCGTCCTGCCTGTTCGCTGTTGATAAGGTTAATGTAGGATAACTTACACAGAGGTGTCAATACAGAAAGTAGGAAAACTTACATTCAGATGTAAAAAAATAGCCGCATAAAGCAGCTACTTTTTATCAGGATGGGCTAGTTAAAATCTGTTATTACCTGCTTAACAACACCAACTAAGCGGCAGTTTCCGTTAACTTCTAGCACTCGGTAATTTGGATTAAGCGGAACCAGATACTTCATCGGCCCATCTATGACAAACTTCTTCAGGGTAGCCTCTTCAGAACCATCAATTTGAGCGACTACAATTCGGCCATTAGCCTCATAAGGACTGCCAAAGTCGGGATCGACAATTACCATTGAGCCTTCAGGTATGGTCGGCGACCCATTAGGGTTGGTCATTGAGTCGCCGCGAACGCGTAGAGCAAAGCCTTCATCAGAAAGATTTGCTGTAGTGTATATCCACTCTCTGACATCTTCGCGAGTAATAGGGGAGGCAGACTCGGTCCACTCTCCAGCCTGAACCCAAGATAGGACAGGTATCCTCTTTATACCAAACAGCTCAGTAGGCCGCACCGTTGGAGCATCACTTTCAGGATCACCAATGCCATCAATTAGCCATTGAGGGTTGCATTTTAAGGCAGCAGAAAGCGCCTGTAGGTTTGAACCCCCAGGAGAGTAATCACCAGACTCCCACCCGGTAACTGTTACTCGATTTACGCCGACCAGCTTCCCTAAGACGGCCTGGGTGAGCTTTAGCTCTTTGCGACGTGCGCGGATGCGATCATTCATTTTCATGTAGGCAATCCTACCACTTTTAAGGGTAAGAATCCTTGACCTCTATATGTAAGATATCCTACTATCCTAGTGTTCCCAAAAACTACATGAGAGGGCTGTATGAACAAAGATGAAGTGCTTTCCTACTTCGGCGGTGTTAGCAATTTAGCTAGGGCTTTGGGGATTTCTCACGCCTCGGTTTCTGGTTGGGGAAGCGTGATTCCCAAGGGCCGAGCTTTTGAAATTCAAGCGATCACCAAGGGGGCGCTTAAGGTTCTGCCTTCACTTTATGCAAAGCCTAACGAAACAGCAGCTTAAAAGTAACCACAGCAACAAGGGGTCGACCGTGGATCAAAAGAATTGGCGAAATAAAATGCAGCCTGAGTGGTATTCAGATGCAGTTAAAAAAGTTATTTCCAACTTGCCCGGCGGGTACGAAGAGGCCGTCACCTGGATTGGCAAAAAAGACGGCAAGGAAAAAGAGGGTACCACCCTTGATTCCCTTTTCAATCGCCTTCGCCCTGAGGGGGATCAGATTCTGCCCCTTGGTTGGGCGATCGTGCTTCAGAAGGCTGGTGGCTCCCATCATGTAGCCCATGCTGTTGCTCGCGCCAGTGGAGGCTATTTCATTCCGGGTGGCGAGGTCACTGAGGTCGATAACTCTGATATCAACGAAAAACTACTTGAGGCTTTTGAGCAGATCAGTCGCTACTCAGAGGTATTCCGCGATGCCGTTAAAGATGGGGTGATGGATGAAAGTGAATTCGGACAGCTTAAGGACGAGCTTTATCTGGCAACGGTTAAGCTGCAGGAGCATCTGAACTTAGGTAGCCGCGTTTATAGCCCATCAGAAAAGAGTAACGCCCGCGAGTGTGCAGCTCCGGGCGTCGTGGCGTCTTGTGCTTCTGTAAGTGGAGAAACTAACGCATGAACAGTGTAACGGTAAATAACCGTTTACCGCAACTTCGGATGATCCCGGTCCCGGGTCTTCCGCTGTTTCGGTATGAACGCAGAGTAGCAAACCGCTGGGTGGCATGTAACCACAGCCGCGCCACTGGAATCGTGGGGGTGTACTACCGGAGGGCTAAAGCGTTATGCGCGAACTCGACCGCTGGTTCAAAGACCGCCGGGGGATCCCCGTCCGTGTCATCCGTTGGGAACCAGAAGCGCAGCGCGTTATCTATCTGCGGACTGGCTACCCACACGAGTGCTTCAGCCCACTCCAAATTTTTAAACGCGATTTCCGGGAATTAGAGGGCGACCATGAGTCTCTTAATGCCATCCAGGCCAATAGTAATCAGTCCTGATCTCGCGTACCGCATCGGCCTCAATGAGGCTATTGCGTTGCAGCAGGTGCATTACTGGCTGAAAGAAACCACCTCTGGTGTTGAGCATGAGGGCGCACGCTGGATCTATAACACGACAGAGCAGTGGCTTGAGCAGTTCCCGTTCTGGTCAGAGTCGACCCTGAAACGCACCTTCACATCCCTCAAAAAGCTGGGGCTGCTGCTCATCGAGCAACTGAACAAGGCTCAGCGGGATATGACCAACTTCTACACCATTAACTACGAAAACAAGCTTTTAGATGATGTCATTTCGGCCAAATCCATTAGATCAAAATGCGCTTCTCCATCAGGTCAAAATGACACGATGGAAGAGGTCAGTGTGAAGCGCTCCACCGGGTCAAAACGAGCCGCTGTCATCAGGTCAAAATGCACTGATGATCCTACAGAGATTACAACAGAGAGTACTACAGAGATTACAGAAAAAACCCCTTGTCCGGTTGCTGCGCAACCCGACCCTGAGGTGGTGATTACCGATCTGGCGATTGAGGTTCTGGGTCATCTGAATAGCGTCAGTTGCTCCCGCTACCAGAAATCTAAATCTTCCCTTGAGAACATCCGGGCACGTCTGCGGGAAGGTTACAGCGCCAGCGACCTGAAGCTGGTCATCGACCTGAAGCACGAGCACTGGCGCAGCAACGACGAACTGTACCAGTACATGCGCCCCGATACGCTGTTCGGGCCGAAGAAGTTCGAAGGTTACCTGCAGAGCGCGACGCGCTGGGAGGCGAAAGGGCGCCCGGCACGCGAGACTTGGGACTCCAAGCGCGAGAGAGACGTTAACGCGATCGGCAATGTTGATAACGAGATTCCAGTGGGGTTCCACGGATGACAGCTACCGAGCAGGTATATCAGCACATTCAGGCCAACCCGGGCCTGCTGCCGTCAGAGATCGCTGCAGCGCTCCCTGGCGTAAACCGCAGCACCGCGTATGGCGCTATCGATAACCTCTGGGCCTACGGAGAGATTGAGCGTCTGGAGGATGCCGACGGTTACCGCTACTTCATCGATACAGCCAGGGGTAACGACGTCAGGCTGGCGGCGCTGGAAACCCAGGCCCGCGAGCTGGAAAAGCAAGGGCTGTACCGCCGGGGGGCAGCTGTATGGCTTGAGGCGTTCGATACGGCCCAATCCGCCAACGATCGAGAGCTGTACCGTCAGCGCCGACTGCGCTGCCTGACGGGAATGACCAAAGGCTATGGTGACGACAGCTCTGTGGCTGGCCGCTACGTAGGAGGTAACTGATGTCGATCTCTCCCGTAGAATCTATTGCGCCAGCAGCGCGCACCTGGCAACGTCCGTTCCTGAAATGGGCTGGTGGCAAATACCATCAGTTGCCTGATATTGATCGCCTTATCCCCGCCGGGCTGCGCCTGATTGAGCCGTTTGTGGGTGGCGGTTCCGTGTTCATCAACTCCAACAAGCACAGCTCCTTACTGCTGGCAGACGTCAACGCCGACCTGATCCATCTCTATCAGATGCTGGCCGTGACACCGGATGCAGTATTGCGGCACGCACGCCTACTGTTCGGCACCATGAACAGCGCCGCCGGTTATGCCGCCGTTGCTGAAGATTTCAACGAGCAGCTGCTGGGCGGGCCGGAGCGCGCCGCCGCTTTCCTGTATCTGAATCGTCATTGCTTCAACGGGCTGATCCGGTACAACCGGGCGGGGAAATTTAACGTCGGCTGGAACAAGAGCAAGAATCCGTATTTCCCGGCAGCCGAGATCGAGGCGTTCAGCGCGCTGGCGCACAACTGCGTATTCATGAACGCCGGTTACCGCCGCACGCTGTCGCTAGCTGGCGAGGGCGATGTGGTTTACTGCGATCCACCGTACGAACCGCTGCCCGGCACTAACGGCTTCACAAACTACGCGCCCGGCGGGTTTAGCTGGGAAGACCAGCTCGCCCTGGCGGGGTGCTGTGTTGCCGCCCACCAGCGCGGTGCACGTGTGGTGATCAGTAACTCATCTGCGCCGCGCATCGTCGAGCTGTATCAGCAGCACGGCTTCGAGCTCAACTACGTCCGCGCCCGCCGCGCGATATCCAGCAAATCCAGCACACGCGAAACCGTCAACGACATCGTTGCGGTTCTATAGGGGGTAGCAGTGGGAAATAAATCACTAACGGTGCGCCAGCAGGAGGTATTCGATCTGCTGGTGAGATTCTACAAAGAGCGGGGCTATGCGCCCAGCAATGCCGAACTGGCCCGCATGATGGGGATCGCGTCGCCGACCGCGGCGCATCTGATGCTTAAAGCGCTTCAGCGCAAAGGGGTGATCACAATCGCGCCGGGTGCTCACCGCGGTATCACCATCAACCACCAGCCAAAGCAGCAGATGATTCAGTTAAACCTGAACAGCACCGTAAAGCTGAAACTTACAGACGACGCGATCGCTGAGCTGAAGCGCCAGCATGACGAAATGATTTCTGACCATCCAGGCCTTTCTCTGGCGTTCACTCCGCCTGCTGCTGACGTAAACGGCATGGTGTCTATGCCGCTTTGGTCGGTTATGAGCCATTTCGGATCGCTCTGCTATTGCGGCGCTAATCACCCATTCGAAATGCACCTGGTGCTGGAGGACGAATGAAACTGTTGCTGCCGTTCCCGCCGAGCGTAAACACCTACTGGCGCGCCCCGAACAAGGGGCCGCTGGCAGGTCGCCATCTTATCAGCGCCAAGGGCCGTGAATATCAGAGCGCTACATGTGCTGCGATCGTCGAGCAGCTGCGCCGCCTGCCGAAGCCGACCAGCACACCAGCAGCGGTGGAGATCACCCTGTTCCCGCCGGACGCGCGCCGCCGGGATATCGACAACTACAACAAGGCGCTATTTGACGCGCTTACGCACGCTGGCGTGTGGGAGGACGACAGCCAGGTAAAACGGATGCTGGTGGAGTGGGGGCCGGTGGTGCCGAAAGGTAAGGTCGAAATAACGATCACCCCGCTGGTGGATATCCATACAGGCAAGGTTGAAAGTTATGCAAATCAGCAGTAAGGTCAATATGTGCAAACGAAGCGGGAGTGCAGTCCCGCTCGTAACAAAAACAGTGGAGAAACCTATGAGTCAATTACTCGTGATTGACGGCGTTTCCGTACGCCGTGATATTTTTGGTCGTTACTGCCTTAATGATCTTCATCGTGCTGCTGGTGCTCAGGATAAGCACAAGCCAGCGTTCTGGCTCCGCAACGAGCAAACCGAACAATTAATAAGCGAGTTGCAAATTAGCAACTCGGAAGCGCCGGAACCCGTAAGCGTTATCCGGGGCGGCAAAGAGCAGGGCAGTTACGTCTGCAAAGAGCTGGTCTACTCCTACGCCATGTGGATCAGCCCACAGTTCAGCCTGAGGGTGATCCGGACGTTTGATGCAGCCGTAAGCCAGCCAGTAACTTCTAACAGCCTGGCGGCAGATAAAATGCAGGCTGGCGTCATCCTGCTCGATTTTATGCAGCGATCCCTTAACCTCTCAAATTCCTCCGTACTGGGCGCGTGCCAGAAGCTACAGGAAGCCGTTGGACTGCCGAACCTTGCCCCTCACTACGCCATTGACGCGCCCGCTGGCGCACCGGATGGCTCCAGCCGCCCCACGCAATCCCTGAGCGCTCTGCTTAAAGCCAGTAGCATCCGCATGACTGCTGCGCTGGCATACCAGCAGCTGGCTAAGCTGGGGATCGTCGAGCAGAAGGAGCGCCGCAGCCGGTCAGGTGTAAACGGTGTGAAGCGCTTCTGGTCGATGACCGCCAAGGGCTGCATGTACGGGAAGAACATCACCAGCCCGGCGAACCCACGCGAGACGCAGCCGCATTTCTTCGAGTCGAAATTCCCCGAGCTGCTCCGCCTGCTCGATACCGTCCACTGAGGTGATTCGTGAGAGCATTGTTAAATCCCGTGGTGGTTCGTGAGCTGGGCGTCGTCATGTTCCGCCCTGGCCCCGAGCTGCTGCCGCTGTTCAACCGGGGCCGCGTGCTGCTGGAGAACGAGCCAGAGAGGCTGGCCAGCCTGCCGACAGGAGAAATACCGCCCGCTGCGCAGCCGCTGGCCGAAGATCCTCTCTTAGTGCCGGTATTCGAAAACGAACGGGTGATCCGCCGCGCTGGTGGCATTCAGGCGCTGGAGGGCTGGCTGATGCGTTCTACTGGCTGCCAGTGGCCGCATAGCGAATGGCATTCCGATAACCTGACGACACTACGCCATGAGCCAGGCTCTATCCGCCTGTGCTGGCACTGCGACAACCTGCTGCGCGACCAGCACAACAAAACGCTCGGCGGCATGGCGCGTGCGAACGTTGCCGAGTGGCTGCTCTGGTTTATCCGTGGTGATTTCCAGTTTGGTGCCGACCACCAGCTGACGATCCCGGAGGTGTGCTGGTGGCTGACGCGTAACGGACTCGCCGAGGCGATTCCCGAAAATCTAGCCCGGCATGCTCTTCGTCTACCGGATGAGCCTATCCAATCGGTTTACCGGGAAAGCGATCTGCGTCACATGCCCGCCGCAACGGAGATCGTGCAAGAGCAGGTCAAGAAGTTGCTGGCGCTGCGCGTTGATCCGGAGTCGCCGGAGTCTTTCATGCTGCGCCCGAAGCGCCGCCGCTGGGAGTGTGAGAAGTACACCCGCTGGGTTAAGCAGCAGCCGTGCGCATGCTGTGGCCAGCAGGCTGACGACCCTCATCACCTGATCGGCTACGGCCAAGGCGGTATGGGTACCAAAGCGCACGACCTGTTTGTGATACCGCTGTGCAGAGCGCATCACGACGAGTTACACGCTGACATGAAGGCGTTTGAAGAAAAATATGGCACGCAGCCCGAGCTGCTGCTGCGAACTTTAGACCGCGCGCTGGCGATCGGCGTACTGGCATAATTTAGTGGAGAGAATTGATGCGTGATATTCAGAAAGTACTGGAACTGTGGGGCGGTTGGGCAGCCAGCGATAGTGCAGGTGTGGATTATTCCCCCATCGCTGCTGGATTTAAAGGACTGCTACCGCAAACAGGCAAGTCTCGTCTTTCTTGTACAGATGATGATGCTTTAGTGATCGAGGGGTGTCTTGCTCGCTTGAAACAGAGAAAGCCCTATGAGCATTCGCTATTGGTGGCCCATTACCTCTATAGAGTGTCGAAGCGCAGCTTAGCCCGTTCACGGAAAAAAGATGAAAAGCTAATACGTATTGAAATCCAAATGGCAGAAGGGTTTATCGATGGATGCTTAGCCATACTTGATGTTAAGTTGAGTATGGATGATATAGTTAATCCTTAGCTTGAAAGAAAAACCCGTTTATTCGGGTTTTTTTGTAATGGAATCAAGAAGATCTTTTTTCCTTTTCTCATTTTCTGCTCTATGGATTAACTTGCTTTTGAAACTCTGTATTTCGTCCATATTAGCCTTAACGAAAAAGAAGGTATATAAGCATGATACAACCATCCCACCAGCTAACGAAAAAAATCTTGGGAAAATCGGATTTGTTAAACTTATGCTAAAAAAACCAAGGCTGACAATTATTGCAGCCAAGACGTGATAGCAAAGTATAAAGGTGAGCCTGTTTTTTTTGATTTTGAGCATAGGGCGCAATCTTCTTAACTCATTGCTCGACAAAGATGGATGCTCGTCTGATTCGGGTAGCTTAAAAAGTGCTTGTACACAATAACCTGACGAGAATAGCAATAAAGTTAACATGATCCAAGGCGTAGAGGCGGACTTCAAAACTGTATAGTTCACGGCTATGTTAAAGGCATAAAAACCTAATAAAAAGGAAAGAATGAATTTAAGTAAAAAAAGTTTAAAGTTCATGCTTTCCCCCTGCGTTGAATTTTATTTGACTGCTATATCGCCCGCACCTATTTTTGCGTGCAACCATTTGTGCATCTGTAAATATAAATGATTTTCATCAATTAATCCATTATTATATTGGATGCTAACTGATCCAGATAGTTTGATGTCTGCACCTTTGATAGTGCCGCCACCTTTAAGAGATATCTCTATATCCTCTTGATCTGTATGACGTAAAGATGTAGCAAGCGTGTCCATAAACAGCTGACCATCTTTAGTGGTGTTTCGGAAATAGGATATCTCTAAGTTTACTTGTAGGTTTGCCTCATCGAGAGTATCTTCTAACCTTAGATCACGGAACCAATCTTGGCCAAAAGCAGCTTTTAGTATGTCCCCACCTTTACCTTTTGGCATAAACTTCATTTTTTTAACTTTTTGAACAGCATCTTGTTTAGATGGGTTAACCGTAGGGACTATTTCAATATTGCCATTAGAATCTTGAGCCTTGATAGGGACACTGCCTAAATTAATTTTACTTACCGGGGTTTTTTCTAAGCGTTTAATAGTTTCTTCACTAGGCTTATCTTTCAGAATTAATATGCTATCATCAGCAAACGCATTTCCGAAGCTATGTATCAACCAGTTCAAATGTATTTCAAGGTCTTTTGAACGAAGCGAGCTGGATTGTACAATCATAACGTGGTTTTTCAAAACACCAAAATATAAAATCGAATCAATGAACTCGCGTTTTATTTTTTGCTTTTCCTCTTCCGAAACTGAATTATCTGCTTCAAGCTTTATTTGCTCGGAGGTTATAGCATTTATATCATAGAAACTTGCGTCATCGCTAATTGTCATTAGTGCTTGGCTTCTACCCTGCTCGAACAAAATCATCTGACCGAAAAGAATAGTTTTGAATGTATTACTTCGATTTATTAATCTTAACCCACTGTCACTATTTGATGGCGAAACTTGTTCACGACGCTGCCCTACCTTTTCAGCAGTACCATCCTTCCCAACGATGGATTCGAGAATAGTTTGCAGGTCTGAGTTGCAGTTCGCCATTGTCGCAACTTTGTAGTGTATTGCTTTTTGTCGACTTTGCTTAGACATCCTAGGTCCTCAATTTAAAATCTATGCATACCACGTAATGGAAGCCACTACTTAAGGCAAATGCTGGGTGAGAATGATTGTTTTGATAACAATATAAGAAAACTACTAAAAAAACACTATCGCGGTCCGCATTTTGTTAGCTAATGTGATAAGGCTGGTCACAACGACACAACGCTTATCAGATCAAAACCTCGCTCAGGCGGGGTTTTTTTATTTCCGCGCCACGCTCGGCGCTTCAACCACAGAGCCTTTCAGAGGTGAGCCAGAGTGATGGTCGGTGTGACCGTCTCTGTGGGCTGACCATCCTGAGCGCTGGCTCACCCCCTAAAAGGAAAGTCACTATGTTCGGTATGTTCAAAAAAAATGCCCGCCGCGCCGTCAGCGACATCAAGAAGTTCGAAAAACGCGATCTGGCTCAGGCGGTGGTAAACGCTGCTTACCTGGTGGCATACGCCGACGGCGAATGCGAAGCGTCAGAGAAGGCGAAGATTGAACAGGTGCTGTGCAACCAGCCATCGCTGGCAGCATTCACCTCTGAAATCAACGCCATCAGCGCAACGATCGTCGGCCAGCTGGACACCAACTTCAAGATTGGTCGCCGGGCGGCGCTGCGTGAGATTGAAGACGTTAAGCACGACACCCGCGAGGCGGAAGACGTTCTCGACGTGGCGGTAGCTATTGCTGAGGCTGATGGCGAAGTAGAGCCGGAAGAGCGCAAGGTGCTGGAAGAGATCGCCAGTGCTCTCGGCCTGCGTCTGGAAAACCACCTGTAATGGCTAAGCTTCGCTGGGCTGCTGCTGGTGTGCTGCTGTTTCTGGTGATCGCCATCGACTTTACCAGCAAGTTGATGTCGATCCTGGCCGACGGCGTGCTGGTGGCTGGCGTGGTAGTCCTGCTCTGGCCGCTGCTAAAGAAAGCGAAATAACTCTTCTAAAGGCGTCCGCCGGGCGTCTTTTACAGAGTGCATTTTAGCCGCCAATTGGTGGCTGTTCATTTCCCCTCATCTGAGAGGATCCACAGCAATAATGAGGGGGCTAAATGTCCGAACCTGTTTCAGGGTCTGTTATCGCTGGTAGCGCACTGACAGGAGCCAGCGTTTATGGACTGCTGACGGGCACCGATTACGGTGTCGTGTTCGGCGCGTTCGCTGGTGCCGTTTTCTACGTGGCCACCGCAGCAGACCTGACTATTTTCCGCCGCTCTGCATATTTCATCGTTTCCTATTTTGCCGGGGTATACGGATCCGGGCTGGCAGGTTCTCTGCTGGCCAGCGTGACCCAGTACACCGAAAAGCCGCTCGACGCGCTTGGTGCTGTGGTTCTCTCCGCTCTGGCAATCAAGACGCTGACCTTTCTCAGTGAGCAGGATCCGCTGACACTCCTGCAGAGGTGGAGAGGAGGAGCCAATGGTAACAAGTGATCCGCTGGTACTGACCAACGTGGTGACGTGTACTGCGATAGTGTTGCGCCTGATGATGTTCCGCAAGCCGGGCGGGCGACATAACTGGTGGGCGTCATGGATGGCATACCTGATCATCCTGGCGTATGCCTCGGTACCGTTCCGATTCATGTTCGATTACTACCTGCACGCCCACTGGGCATCCGTCACCATGAACCTGATCATCTGCGCCGCCGTGTTCCGGGCACGGGGTAATGTGGCGCGGCTGTTCTATGTCCTGAGGCCAGAATGAACCTAAAACAATTTCAGAGGGCGGCTGACATCAGCGCCGGATTAGCTGCGCGCTGGTTTCCGCACATCGATGCGGCGATGCGCGAGTTTGGTATTACTGATCCTGTCGTTCAGGCGATGTTTATCGCTCAGGTGGGCCACGAATCGACGAGTTTTACCGCGCTGGTGGAGAACTTTAACTACAGCGTGGCGGGTCTGGGAGACTTTATCCGCGCCGGGCGCATCACGCGGGATCAGGCGAGCATGCTGGGCCGCCGTCCGGATGAAAAAGCGTTACCGCCCGAGCGCCAGCGTGCGATCGCTAATCTGGTCTACAGCAAACGCCTGGGTAACAAAGGCCCGCAGGATGGGTGGAAATATCGCGGGCGCGGCCTGATTCAGATCACCGGGCTAGATAATTACCGCACCTGCGGCACGGCGCTAAAGCTTGATCTGGTTACTGCTCCCGAGCTGCTGGCGGAAGATGCACATGCGGCCCGTTCGGCGGCCTGGTTCTTCGTGTCGAATGGTTGCCAGCGCTATCGGGGCGACGTCGAGCGCGTCACGCTGATCATCAACGGCGGTAAAAACGGACTGGCTGACCGCAACGAGCGATTCAACCGGGCGCGCAAGGCGCTGCTGGCATGAGCCGCATTTCATTAGCTGCTGGTGGCGTGTTGCTCCTGCTGTGCGTTGTTCTGTCGATAGCAACTAACTACTACCGCGACAACGCCATCGTCTACAAGGGCCAGCGCGATAAAGCCACTGAAAAGCTCATCCTTGCGAATGACACCATCAATGACATGAAGGTGCGCCAGCGTGATGTAGCTGCGCTGGATGCCAAATACACGAAGGAACTCGCTGATGCGAAAGCTGAGAATGATGCTCTGCAGCGCAAGCTTGATAATGGTGGTCGGGTGCTCGTCAAAGGTCGCTGTCCAGTGCGAGCCTCAACCCAAGCCGCCAGCCCCTCCAGCTTGGGCCATGATGCCACCGTCGAACTCTCTGACATTGCTGGACGAAACGTTCTCGGTATCAGAGCCGGAATCAAAAGCGACCAAACAAAAATAGCGGTGTTGCAGCAGTACATCAAAGGGCAATGTTTAAATTGATATGGGGCTTCACTAAGAGTTATCCGAAGGGTATCGTAATCTAATCATTAGATGCGGAGATTACGATGAATGATTATTTGGGCCATGGAATGAATTTTTACAATCCAAACCGTTGTTTCGCTATCCTCAAAAAAGGCGAAGATTATATAGCCATACCCGATCTGTATAATAATCTCTTAGTCGGTGGCTATAGCGAGCTATGTCATGACTTCCAGCTTCAAGGGTTCGTTTTACATACGACTATATGGGCAGTAGACACTAAGTCGGCTATTGAGCAATCCAGGGCTTACGATGCCACTGAGACCAGCAAGTTAAACAAAGAAATCTATGAATTAAAGAAAGAAATCAATATGCTAAAGGAGCTGACCGCAAATTATCAAAGTGTAAATAATCTTGACCCATATATGGTGCTAGGGTTTAAAACGGGAACGCAGCCTAGCCTTGAAGAAGTAAAAAACAGAAAGAAAAAGTTAGCTCTTGCGCTTCACCCTGATAGAGGTGGGAGTGACTTTTTGATGGGGCTCATAAATTCAGCGTGTAGCAAGTTGAATGTGTGATATTTAAAATCAACCGCCTCCGGGCGGTATTTTATTGCCATCACCATGGGTAGGCCCATCGTAATGGCAACCCCATTATCAAACCAATGGCTCTCCAGTTATCTTGTGATGGATAACGCTCAGTACAAACCAAACAAGAACGTGCGTAATTGGGGCGTGCAGAATCGCAACCCAGTCATGGGAAGTAAGCATCTCATCTCCTTTTCAAAGTAAGTATGGAATGGCCGGGATTGGCCCTTCTATAGTGGGCCCTAAAGGCATGGGTAGGATGTCCAACAGTGTTGGACAAAAGAGACCATCCCATAGTGATAGTTAAGTGTCATCCCCTACAGAGGATAATCATCAAGATATCCCGAGAAAAGGATAAGGAATTCACTGAGTGCCTGTGATAATGGCAAATGTGGCATCTGCGCCGCCTGAAGCACCCCTTTAAATTCACAGTTAAGTAATGCGGCATCGCTCAAAGATTAATGGCACGGCAATATCCACTGCTGGTTTGATGAACTATCCTGACCGCGGCTAATTACAGCGGAGGGGATATGAAACAGCCTTTGGATTTGAACAAAGTAGCGGTATGGCAGCTTACGTTCCGGTTCTCGACTGCCGCCGTCCCGGACGGCCAGGGCATCCACTTTGTGCGGGCGCTGGAGAATGAACCGACGCGCCAGCTGTATGACCGGATCTTTGATGAAGTGGATGCAGAGCTCCGCGCCGAGTACGACGATTATCGCTTCGAGGGTTGCGACATCAGACCCGCGATAATGAAAGAAGACTGACCGCCTACGGGCGGTTTTTTATTGCCGGGAGAAAAAACATGAAGCACTGAGCGGATAGACCGCAGCCGAAAGGCAAAGCAGCAGTCATGATGCTGCCCCGAGTCGCTATTGAGCGAGCCTGTGTAGTGATGGGTAAGGGTCATAGATCAAAACAAGCTCCGGTAAAGCAGCACGAGCGCCATACGTGCACCGGTTATTAGCGGCGACGAAGCGACAGCACCTCAAGGGCATGAGCGTGGCCACTCCGGTGATGTGGCTGGCAGCACAAGACGCTTTCGAGCAGAGCGCCTGATGATGTTCTCCACTCTGCACAACACGGTTAGCCACGCTGTGAAGCGTCGCGAGGTCGACCTAGTAACAGATCACTATGGCAATGCTTTCATAGGATGATTACTAGGGTTATTCTGACAACTCCTAATCTATAAAAGGAGTTTACAATGTCGACATGGGAATGCCCCTTTTGTGGGAAACTTTCTGTTCTTAGTAAAATTGAAAGAAAATATTCAAATTTTGTTGTAGATGCAGAGACATCATATGGCCCCTTATTTGTTGAAGGTTGGGTTCATGTATGTCCAAATCCGGAATGTAAGGAGTTCACCTATCAAACGGAACTTAGTGTAGCCAGAAAAGGGCCGAATGGGTTCGGTGCTGGAAGAACTATTGAGCATTGGTTTATTCGCCCACAGGGGATTGTGAAAGTTTTTCCAGACTACATTCCTCAAGCAATTCTTAACGATTACAAAGAATCAGCCTTGATAAGTGGACTTTCCCCTAAAGCATCAGCAACCCTAGCGCGTCGCTGTCTGCAGGGAATGATAAGAGATTTTTGGGAGGTGAAAGAGAAAAATCTTTTTGAGGAAATTAAAGCAATTAAGGATAAGGTTGATCCAGATACTTGGAATGCAATCGACGCAATAAGGAGCATTGGCAATATAGGTGCTCATATGGAGAAAGACATTGATCTTATAATCGATGTTGATAGCAGTGAGGCTGAAATGCTAATCAGACTAATTGAAACCCTTTTAACCGATTGGTATGTCCAAAGAGAGACTCGTCGGCAACGTTCAATGGCGATAGTTGAAGCGGCAAATCAAAAAAAACAACAACGACAGCAGTAACGACCTTACTGGCTTTATTGTTGCTTTTAAGCTTAGCCTCGATTTGCGAGGCTTTTTTATGCGCCTCGCGCGCGTGCCAAAGAGAGTCTTTCAGCCGTGAACCCGGGGATCTGCTTCTCTCGGTCGGACATCCCGTGCGACAGGCTCACATCTAAAAGGAAACCCGAATGAAACACTTATCGCTACAGCAGGCGATGCTTGGCATGCGTATCGTTCAGACCGACCACGGCATGATCATCAAAAGCCCCGCTGGCTCTGCTGAGTACGACCTCAAAGGTCGCCGTATTAAAGTCAGCGGTTACCCTGAATATTTCCCCGGTCAGCTGCGCGTGAAGGATAAGCGCACCAAAACACGCGGACGAGTGGTGATATCCGGTGAAGGGCTAACAGCCTATGGTGAGGACGGTTCGGTCAGAGTGCACATGGGGCGAAGCAGAACAAAAGCTGGTGGACGAAATCCTGAAAAGTTTACCTGACACCTCTGCCTTCAGAGACCTTCTGGACGAAACCCATAATTACGGCCAGCCAGGCACAGTAACTATCAACACCGCTAACTTTATTCACAACTACCCGGGTGAGTCTGACCCTAGATTAATGAGCAGCCCTGATTCCGATGAGGCAGCAAACGCAGCCTGGAGAATTAAGGGGCATACTGATGACGCAGGCGTCCTTCACGTGGCTGGAATAGGTATTGCTGTTGAGAATGCTGCCACTAAGACCCGCCTCTCTGACGATATGCGCGAAGCTGTCATTGACGCTATACGCGAGAGCGAAGTGTTCAAGGCACTGCAGGCGTCACAGGATGCTCAGGCTTCGGCAATTGTCACCACGCAACAGGCTATTGAACAGGCCGCAAACGATGCTATTCGCAACGCGATTAAGCCCGGCGGACTGTTGTACCGCCGCTAGGAGTCGGTTATGGCCTCACCGACACCCCAAAATAAAGGCTTTTGGCCGTCTAAACGTCCATTTTGGTTGCCGAGCGCACCATTTGGGCGCATAAAGGTGAAAATGATAACCATTATCATCAATGGGTCCTCCCGAGGGGGTGGCCTACCACGAGGCGGCGGGCACGCGGAAAACGGCTAGTTTTCGTGATCCAGGGCCATCATCATCATTTGGGTAAGTTGCTGATTTAGCGCAGCGGTAATTTGCAAAGATGTCGAATCGTTTAAAAAGTGTTCATCATCATGGACCAGGAAATCGCTTCCCTGAAGCTCAACATCAACCAGCTCGCCGGGATCACGGGTGTGCACAGGCAAACTGTGGCCGTAAGGCTGAAGAACGTCGAGCCTGCACCGGGCAGTAACAGCAAGCTGAAGCTCTATCTTGTCTCTGATGTGCTGACCGAACTCATGGTGCCGACCATCACTGCCAGCGCGGAAGACATGCAACCCTCCGACCGGCTGGCGCACTGGAAAGCCGAAAACGAGCGGATCAAGTTCGAACAGGAGACCGGGCAACTCATTCCGGCTGAGGACGTGGCGCGGGAGTTTTCCGTGATGTCGAAAGCGGTGGTGCAGGTACTGGAAACGCTGCCTGATGTGCTTGAGCGCGACTGCGCACTGACACCAGCTGCGGTGGCGAGGGTACAGGGTGTGATAGATGATTTACGCGACCAGATAGCGCAGCGCGTGCTGGACGCCGAACCGGAGGAGGAACAGCCTGAGGAGGACTGATGGCGAAGCGGGCTTCCGCACGGGGTATCCGCAGGGATATGCCCGGTATTCTTCGCGCCCCGCGCCGCATGCTGGTGGCCGATGCAGTCAGCAAGTATATGCGCGTACCCATGGGCGCCGGAAACTCAGTGCCCTGGGATCCGAATCTGGCTCCGTATGTCATCGAACCCATGAACTGCCTGGCATCCCGCGAATATGATGCTGTGGTGTTTGTAGGGCCAGCCCGAACAGGTAAAACCATCGGCCTGATCGATGGCTGGGTAGTCTATAACGTGGTCTGCGATCCGTCGGATATGCTGATTGTCCAGATGACTGAGGAGAAAGCCCGCGAGCACTCGAAGAAACGTCTCGACCGTACATTTCGCAGCAGCCCTGAAGTAAAAAGCAGGCTCAGCCCGCGACGTAACGATAATAACGTTCATGACCGAACCTTTCGCGCCGGCAACTACCTGAAGATTGGCTGGCCGTCGGTCAACATTATGTCCTCTTCCGACTATAAGTGCGTGGCCCTGACCGATTACGACCGCTTTCCGGAAGATATCGACGGGGAGGGGGATGCTTTTTCGCTGGCCTCTAAACGTACAACGACTTTTATGTCTAGCGGGATGACGCTTGTGGAAAGCTCCCCTGGTCGCGATATACGCGATACCAAATGGCGGCGTAACTCGCCTCATGAGGCGCCGCCCACCACAGGTATCCTTTCCCTGTACAACCGCGGCGATCGCCGCCGCTGGTACTGGCCGTGCCCGCACTGTGGCGAATTCTTTCAGCCGGAAATGGACGCCATGATCGGTTACCGGGAAATTCCCGACCCGGTAAAAGCCAGCGAAGCTGCGCATATCTGCTGCCCGTCTTGTGGCGAGCGAATCACTGCGGATATGAAACGCGCACTCAACATGAAAGGCATCTGGCTGCGCGAAGGTCAGCAAATTGATCGCGACGGGAATATTACCGGCGAAGCGAGGCGCTCGCGCATTGCCTCGTTCTGGATGGAAGGCCCGGCTGCGGCTTACCAGACATGGGCTCAGCTGGTTTACAAATTACTGACAGCTGAGCAGGACTACGAAACAACCGGCAGCGAGGAAACGCTGAAGACGGTTATCAATACTGACTGGGGCCGTCCGTACCTTCCGCGCTCCAGTGTTGAGCAGCGCAAGGGTGAAGAGCTCCAGCGCCGGGCCGAACCGGTGGAAAAACGGCGCGTTCCTGCAGGGGTACAGTTCCTGGTGGCGACCGTCGATGTGCAGGGTGGTCGCCGTCGTCGTTTCGTGGTTCAGGTTGTTGGCTATGGTGCAAATGGTGAACGCTGGGTGGTGGATCGCTACAACATTCTCCAGTCGATGCGTATCACGCCGGAAGGCGAAAGCCTGCCGATTGACCCGGCAAGCTACCCTGAGGACTGGGATTTACTGCGCACCGATGTGCTCGACAAAACGTGGGCGATTGACGGCGAACCGGAGAAACGTATGCGCCTGCTGGCAATGGCGGTGGACTCCGGCGGTGAGGATGGTGTCACCGATAACGCTTACGAATTCTGGCGGCGCTGCCGCCGCGATGGTCTTCAGCGTCATGTGTGGCTTTTCAAGGGCGACAGCCAGACGCGCGCAAAACTCATCACCCGAACCTATCCGGATAATACCGGGCGAACATCTCGCCGGGCAAAAGCCGCCGGGGATGTGCCGCTTTACCTGCTTCAGACCAATGCCCTGAAAGACCGGATCAACAATGCCCTGTGGCGTAATGTGCCTGGTCCCAATTATGTGCATTTTCCTGACTGGCTTGGTGACTGGTTCTACGACGAGCTTACCTATGAGGAGCGTTCAACCGATGGCAAATGGTCGAAGCCTGGCAAGGGAGCTAACGAAGCGTTTGACCTTATGGTCTATGCCCATGCGCTGGTTATTCTGCACGGCTACGAGAAAATCAAATGGCCTGACGCACCTGAATGGGCGCGCCGCGAAACCTATATCGAAAATCATACCGAAACGCAGGAGCCCGTATCGCCTGCGCTTAAAGCGTCACCGGCAGCGACCGTTGCGCCGGTACAGACCAAAACGAAACAGACCAGGGAATCAGCCTGGGCACCGTCAACATCAGGAGGCTGGGTGTGAACCAGAGCGATATCCTCAATATGATTCAGAGCTATACCGAGGCTGAAATGGCTGTGCTTCAGGGCAAGTCCATCACCTTTAATGGTCAGCAGATGACCATGGAAAATCTGAGCGAGATCCGTAAAGGTCGCCAGGAGTGGGAGCGCAAGCTTACTTCTGCTGCTACCGCAGCTGCCGGACGTCCCGCGTATCGTCTGGCGAGGTTCCCGCGATGAGCCTGCTGGATAATGCGATCGGCCTGCTCTCGCCGGGATGGAAAGCGGCACGGCTAAAATCCCGGATGGTCATTCAGGCGTATGAAGCGGTACTTCCTACCCGCACTCACCGCGGCAGGCGTGAAAACCGCTCAGCCAACCAGCTGAGCCAGTTCGGTGGAAGATCCCTGCGCGAGCAGGCGCGCTGGCTTGACTGCAATCACGATCTGGTGATCGGCGTGCTCGACAAACTGGAAGAAAGAATCGTTGGCGCAAAAGGCATCATCGTTGAGCCACAGCCGTTGATGGAGAACGGCCAGCTTGCAGATGGGTTAGCCACACAGATACGTGCCAAATGGGGTGAGTGGTCGGTTTCACCTGACGTGACGGGACAGTTTACCCGCCCTGTGCTCGAACGTCTGATGGCCCGAACCTGGCTGCGTGACGGTGAGGTGTTTGCCCAGCTTGTCAGCGGTACGGGTAACGGCCTGCTGCCGGTGGCGGGTATTCCGTTCTGGCTGGAGGCGCTGGAGCCGGACTTTGTACCGCTTGAGCGCACCGACCCCAGTAAGAAGCTGTGTCAGGGTATTTATCTCAACGACTGGGGGCGTCCGGTAAAGTACCTGGTGTTCCGCAATATGCCTGCTGAAGGGATGATGCTGGGCGAGACCAAGGACATCATTGCAGAGAATATGCTGCACCTGAAGTTCATGCGCCGGCTGCACCAGTTACGGGGTAATTCTCTGCTGGCAGGCGTAATGATGCGCCTGTCAGCCCTCAAGGAGTACGAAGACGCCGAGCTGACCGCCGCAAGAATCGCTGCCGCGCTGGGCATGTTCATCAAAAAAGGCGACGGGCAGTCCTATCCTGATGATGACTCCAGTGGCGCGCGTGAGCTGAATATCGAGCCCGGTATGCTGTTTGATGATCTGCGTCCTGGTGAAGACATCGGGATGATTAAATCGGACCGGCCTAACCCCAACCTTGAGACATTCCGCAACGGTCAGCTGCGCGCCGTCGCTGCCGGTTCACGCGGCAGCTTCTCCAGCATCGCCCGTAACTATGATGGCACCTACAGCGCGCAGCGCCAGGAGCTGGTGGAGTCTACCGAAGGCTACCTGATCCTCCAGGATGCGTTTATTGCCGCCATCACCCGGCCAATGTACCGGGCCTGGCTGAAAATGGCGATCGCGTCCGGCGAAATCATCCTGCCACGCGGTGTGGATAAAGCGTCGCTTTTCAATGCGGTGTATTCCGGGCCGGTAATGCCATGGATCGACCCGGTAAAAGAGGCAACCGCCTGGAAGCTGCTGCTGCGCGGTGGCGCGGCGACTGAAAGCGAATGGGTACGCGCCCGGGGCGCAAATCCGGACGATGTTAAGCGCCGCCGCAAAGCAGAGATCGACGAAAACCGAAAACAGGGGCTGGTGTACGACACAGACCCGGCAAATGACAAAGGAGACACCAGTGTCCAGGAAAAGAAACCGGGTGATGAACCGCCCGAAAGCCCACGCAAAAAATAACTGGTTCCGCATGCAGGCCAGTGCGGCGAACGAGGCCGAAATTTATATTTACGATGAGATCGGCTACTGGGGGGTAACGGCAAAGCAGTTTATTGCGAACCTCAAGGCGCTGGGCGAAATCACTCACATCAAACTGCATATCAACTCCCCGGGTGGCGATGTCTTTGACGGCATCGCCATTTTTAATGCCCTGAAGTTTCACGGCGCGGCTATCACCGTTTATATCGACGGCCTGGCCGCGTCTATGGCCTCGGTCATTGCCATGGTAGGTAATCCGGTCATTATGCCGGAAAACACCATGATGATGATCCACAAGCCATGGGGCTTTGCGGGTGGAGATGCTGACGACATGCGCGACTATGCTGACCTGCTCGATAAAGTCGAAAGCGTGTTAATCCCGGCTTACGCGTCAAAGACCGGCAAATCGCACGATGAGATCGCCGCCATGCTGGAAGACGAGACCTGGCTGACCGGCGAAGAGTGCCTGGCGCAGGGTTTTGCCGATCAGGTGACCCCGTCACTGCAGGCGATGGCCTGCATCCATTCAAAACGTATTGAGGAATTTGAGAAGATGCCAAAAAGCATTCGTAATATGGTCACCCCGCCGCGCAACAGCACAGTCCGGGAGCCGCAGAACCAGCCACATAATCCGGCACCACAGAACCCGGCTAACGAAGACACCATCCGCGCCCAGGTGCTGGCGGAGCAGCGTGCCCGCGTTAATGGCATCAACGACCTGTTCGCCATGTTCGGCGGCCGCCACCAGGAGCTCCAGTCGCAGTGTGTCGCGGATCTGGAATGCTCCGTTGACCAGGCGAAAGACAAGCTGCTGGCAGAGCTTGGCAAAACCGGTACTCCGTCAAACAAAGCTGGTAATGCGCATATCCATGCCAGCAACGGCAATATCGTTGGTGACGGGATCCGCCAGGCGCTGATGGCCCGCGCGGGTTACGAGGAGGTCAGCCGCGAAAACGTTTATAACGGCATGACGCTGAGAGAATATGCGCGCATGTCACTGACCGAGCGCGGGATCGGTGTGGCAAGTTATAACCCGATGCAGATGGTCGGTTTTGCCCTGACGCACAGCACCTCTGACTTCGGCAGCATCCTGCTGGACGTTGCCAATAAGGCCCTGCTTCAGGGTTGGGAGGAGGCAGAAGAAACCTTCGAGCTGTGGACCAAAAAAGGCAGCCTCAGTGACTTCAAAACTGCGCACCGCGTCGGTATGGGGGGCTTTGCCTCACTGCGTAAGGTCCGTGAGGGTGCGGAATATAAGTACGTTACCACCAGTGACAAAGGCGAAACCATCGCGCTGGCGACCTATGGCGAGATTTTCTCCATTACCCGCCAGACCATCATCAATGATGACCTGAACCAGCTGACCGACGTTCCCACCAAAATGGGCCGCGCGGCAAAAGCCACTATCGGGGATCTGGTTTATGCAGTGCTGATCGATAACCCGAAAATGTCTGATGGTAAGGCGCTGTTCAGCGCTGATCATAAAAACCTGTCCGCCGGTGGCATTGACGTAACGAACCTGGACAAGGCACGCCAGCTGATGCGTGTGCAAAAAGACGGCGAGCGTTCACTGAACATCCGCCCGGCCTATGTGCTGGTGCCGACCATTCTGGAAACGGTAGCCAGCCAGACTATTAAGTCGGCGAGCGTGAAAGGCGCGGATGTTAATGCCGGTATCGTTAACCCGATCCAGAACTTCGCCCAGATCATTTCTGAAGCACGCCTGGATGATGCTGATGCAGCGGCGTGGTATCTGGCCGCCGCCAAGGGCAGCGATACCATTGAGGTGGCCTACCTGAACGGTGTTGATACCCCATACATCGATCAGCAGGAAGGTTTCACCACCGACGGTGTGGCGACCAAGGTTCGCATTGATGCCGGTGTTGCACCGCTTGATTACCGTGGCCTGGTGAAATCCACCGGCAAATAAGCCACCCCGCGCAGTTCCCGCAGCCCATCAGGGCTTTTTTTATGTCTGTAATCCGGCCCCGGGCGGGGCCATGGAGATCCCTATGAAAAATTATCTTCAGGACGGCAATACGATTGCCATCACCAACTCAGGGCAGTCGGCAATTCTCAGCGGCGCGCCGGTAGCTGTAGGTGACGTACTGGCTGTGGCTATCGTGGATATCGCGCCTGGCGAAACCGGAGACGGACGCACAACGGGCGTTGTTGTGCTGCCTAAGCTTGCCGCCGATGCCATTGAACAGGGCAAAACAGTTTACCTCAAGAGCGGCAAAATTCAGCTTGATTCCACAGGCGCAACGCCTGCAGGCAAGGCATGGGAGGCCGCTGCCGCAACCAGCACGACTGTTGCGGTTCGTCTCAATGGCTAACCGCTTCGAGCAGGTGGCGGCGCGCATGGATGCCGCCACTGTGCAGACGATGGGGAGCGTGGTCACGATCAACGGTACGGATTATAACGCTGTTGAAAGCCAGTTCCTGGCTGAAATGGGGCCGCTGATCGGAGAGGGGTTGTCGCTGGTAGTGTTTACCCCTGGTCTTCGGCCCCGAAAAAATGACGAGGTTATCTGGAAAGGGAAGACGTACACCGTAACCCGCCAGCAGACCTTCAATGGCAAACCGCAAATCTGGATTGAGTAAGGAGGCAGCATGTCCGTAAAAGGACTCGAACAGGCCATTGCCAATCTGAACAGCATCAGTCAGACAGCGGTGCCCCGCGCCTCATCACAGGCGGTTAACCGAGTGGCCGCGCGTGCCGTCAGCCGTTCCACCCGTGCGGTGGCAGGGCAGACGAAAGTACCCCGCAAGCTGGTGAACCAGCGCGCCAGGCTGAAGAAAGCGACAGTACGAAAACCGCAGGCCACCATCAGGGTTAATCGCGGCAACCTGCCCGCGATCAAACTTGGTGCAGCAAGCGTCCGGCTTTCCCGCCGCAAGCGCGATGTACTGGGGGCGGGCAGCGTGCTGCGTATCGGTCGCTTCTCATTTCCCGGCGGCTTTATCCAGCAACTTAAGAATGGTCGCTGGCATGTGCTGCGAAGAACAACAAAAAACCGATACCCACTGCAGGTGGTGAGCATCCCGCTTGCGGCACCGTTAACTGAAGCCTTTAAGGAGGAGTCAGCCAGGCTGATGCAAAGTGATATGCCGAAAGAAATGGCAGCAGCACTGCGCAATCAGCTCCGGCTGGTGCTTACGCGATGAAGCATCCATCAATTCGTGCCGCAGTGCTTGACGCACTGAAACGCTCTGTTCCGGATACCGTTACCTGGTGTGACGGAAGGCCGGCATTACTGGAGCCCGGCGACCTCCCGGCAGTCGCTGTATTTCTGACAGATGCTCAGGCTACCAGCGAATCGCTGGATGAGGATATGTGGAGCGCAATTCTTCATATCGAGGTGTTTCTGAAAGCAGCTGAAACTGATTCTGCGCTTGATAAATGGATGGAGGAAAAAATCTATCCGGTACTGGGTGCGATCCCTGCGTTGTCCGGCCTTGTCGAAACCATGTCCGCCCAGGGTTACGACTATCAGCGAGACGATGAAATGGCCGCCTGGGGTTCAGCCGATCTGCAGTATTCCATTACTTATTTGATGTGAGGACATTATGGCCACACCTACCCCCCTCGAACCGGTAAAGGGTGCCGGTACCACGCTGTGGATCTTTACCGGCACTGGCGACCCGTTCGTAAACCCACTTTCTGACGCTGGCTGGACGCGTCTGGCAAAGATAAAGGATCTGACGCCCGGTGAGCTGACCGCTGAATCCTATGATGACAGTTATCTTGATGATGAAGATGCTGACTGGGCGAACACCGCGCAGGGAGAGAAATCTGCCGGTGAGGCCAGCTTTACGCTGGCATGGAAGCCGGGCGAACCTGGACAGCAGGACCTGGTGCAGTGGTATTACGATGGCGATAAGCGCACGTACAAAATCAAATATCCAAACGGCGCAGTTGATGTTTTCCGTGGCTGGGTCAGCAGCCTGGGTAAAGCTATCCCGGCAAAAGAGGTAATCACGCGCACAGCCAAAATCACCAATACAGGCAAGCCGCAGCTGGCAGAGGAAAGCACCACGCCACCAACAGCCGTTACTGGCGTGACACTTGATAAGTCTTCCGCCACGGTTGCCGCTGGTGCGACAACAGCGCTGACGGTGAACATTCTGCCTGCAGGCGCTTCGGATAAAACCTTCCGCGCTTCATCTTCCGACCCGTCAAAAGCCACGATCACTGCCAGCGGCAATACTCTGACTGTTCGCGGTGTAGCAGCAGGAACAGCCGACGTTATTGTGATGTCCAGTGACGGCGCTTTTGTGGCGTCGTGCCGGGTCACGGTTTCCTGATTATTTTATGGGGCGCAAGCCCCTGTTTAACGGAGTATGACATGTTTCTCAAATCCGCAGTTTTTGACCATGAAGGCAAAAGTTTGACACTTTATGAACTCTCAGCCCTTCAGCGCATCGATCATCTTCAATATCTGGCCGAGCAGGAATTGCCGCCTGATGCGGCCATGCCATTGATCGTTGCCCAAAATATCCGTGTTGGTGCGCGCGTGGTAGCAGAATCTCTCTGGCAAGGGCTTACTGAGAAAGAGGTGACCACCGAAAAAATCAAGGAGCAGATTGATAATCTCCATCGTGAGGTGCTGGCGACATGGCCTGTAGCGATGATTGGCGCTGGGGATTATTTCGTGAAGAAACTTTCTGACATGATCCCACCCGAACCGGAAAACGAAACAGTCATAGAAGATGACAAGGATAATGAAGTTGATGACGCTGTGACTGCGGAAAAGCATACGCCGGCGAGCTGAAATTTGTAATGAAGCTGGCGAGGGAGTTCCGCCGCCCGGACTGGCGCGCCATGCTTGCCGGCATGTCTTCTTCTGAGCTATCAGAGTGGGGGCGCTTCTTTCACGAGCAATATTTTGAAAGTAACTTGCTCGACACACACTTTTCAAAGCTTAGTCATCTCATTATTTCAATGATCGGGGGGGACTCCGATATCACTCCTCGCCATTTTAGCCTGCTTAATCCGCCAGAGATTGAGCCTGAGATGGACAGTGAAACCATGATGTCACTCGCTGAAAGTTTACCCGGAGGTGTTCGCTATGACCCAGTCAGTGGGTGATCTGATCGTTAATCTTGACCTGAACTCCCCAAAATTTACGGAGCAGTTGACGTTCGCAGGTAAAAAGTTAACTGATATGGGGCAGGCGGCTAACGAGGCAGCCACACAGACCCAACAGGCATTTTCAAGGCAAGAAATCGCAGCGAAGCGCGCTGGTATATCAGTTGGACAATACTCAGCAGCTATGCGCACTCTACCTGCCCAGTTTACTGATATAGCTACCCAGCTGGCTGGAGGCCAAAGCCCTTGGCTAATATTGCTCCAGCAGGGTGGTCAGATTAAGGATTCTTTCGGCGGCCTACGCCCTATGTTCAGTGCATTAATGGGCACTATTTCACCTGTTGGCCTTGGTGTGGGTGCGCTAGCAGCGGCCACCGCTGCCCTCGCATTCTCTTTCTATCAAGGGAGTGCGACACTCTCTGATTTTAATAAGACACTCATTCTTTCTGGCAATAGCGCAGGTCTTACCGCCCAACGGATGCTGGCTATTTCCGTTGCTGGCGAACGGGCTGGGTTGACTGTCGGACAGACCAGTGAAGCTCTTACGGCGTTAGTGAACTCAGGGGTAAACGCCGGGGCTAATTTTGATGCCTTGTCTGTCGCGGTAGCTCGCTTTACCGAATTATCTGGCCTACCTGTCGATAAAGTTGCAGACGCGTTTGGCAAGTTGGTTAGCGATCCTACCGCCGGGTTGATTGCCATGGCGCAGCAGTTCCATAACGTGACTGCGGAACAGATTGCGTTTGTTGCGCAGTTGCAGCGCTCGGGTGATGCCGCTGGTGCGCTTACTGCGGCTAACGACCTGGCGGCAGAGGGTTTCAACAGGCAGACGCATGAAATTGAGCAGAGCATGGGAACGCTTCAGCGTTGGGCGCATGAAACGGGCAATGCCTTTTCTTCAATGTGGGACAAGCTGCTTGATATTGGTCGGCCTGATACTGGCGCGCAGATGCTTAAGCAGGCTCAGCAGAACTATGATATTGCGCGGAAAAACTATGAAGATAACGTTAACCGTGCAGGTAATTCTGATGCAGTAAAGAATCAGTATAAAACTATCCTGGATAGGGCGGCGGCAGCGCTTTCAATGGCACAGCAACAAGCCGATATTCAGGCTTCCGCCCAGCAGGGTGCGCAGGAAGAAGGAAGGCGCAACAGCGAGCAGATTAAATATGCTCAGCAGGCACAGGCTAACTTTAGCAAAACCCAAACAGCCCTTCAAAAATATACAGCACGGCAGGAAGAACTAAATAAGGCGCTCAAAGAAGGGCGTATACTCCAGGCCGATTACAGCATTAATATGGCGGCGGCCAAGAAAGAGTATGAAGACTCACTTAAGAAGCCGCCGAAGGCCCGAACTCCCGGAGGTGTTAAAGCTTATGATGCTGCCAGCGCCCAGACGCTAGAACTTGAAACCCAACTTCAGGTGCTGCAACAACACCAAAATATTAACGATACGATAAGCACGCAGCGTCAGCAGCTATGGAAGCAACAAGCTCGATTTTCTGTTTTGGAAGCAGCGTCAAAAACACGCACGCTCACTGATGAAGAAAAATCCCTTCTCGCTAGCAAAGATAAGGTACTGGCCCAAGCTGAAATAAATGCTCGCCTTGGAGATCAAATAGTATCCCAAGAGAGGATTAATCAATTACAGGACAACTCCCAGAAGTACGTTACACAAATTAGCGAAAAAACGCGTGCACTATCTCAAAGCGCTGGATTAAGTAGTGTTGCAGCGCAGCGCCAGATGGAAGAAGCTCAATTAAGACAAGGATGGAAAAATAAAGGCGGTAGCCTTGATGGTCAGGGATTTAATAGAGAACTCGCCGCCCTTCGTGAATTCTATTCAGAGCAGGATCGTTTACGCGGTGACTGGCAATCCGGCGCGCTAACCTCTTTAGCGAATTTTGCTGATGAGGCGACCAATTACAACCGAATAGCTGCTGATACTACATCTTCTGTTATGAAAGGAGCAACCAGCTCAATATCTGATGCTTTTACTGGAATTATCACCCGCACAAAAGATGCTGGGGAGGCTGTTTCGGATGCATTTTCAGGTATGGGACAAATGGTAATCCAGACTTTAGCTAACATGGCTGCGCAGTGGCTCGCTTATCAGGCAGTTCAACTGGTAGTAGGGAAGACTACTCAGGCATCAGCCTCTGCCGCAATGACAAGTAATGCTACAGCGAGTTCTTTTATGGCTCAGCTCAACGCGTATGCATCTACTGCAGCCATACCCATTGTAGGCCCGGCTTTAGCTCCAGCTGCAATGGCAGCAGCCGCAGCCGTGACCGCTCCTCTGGTAGCAGCAGTGTCTGCTGCTTCACTGGTAGGGATGGCTCATAGTGGTATTGACAATGTTCCTCAAACCGGAACATGGCTTTTACAAAAAGGCGAGCGGGTTGTCACCGCTAATACATCAGCAAAACTTGATGCGACCCTTAGCAACATTCAGAAATCGAATCAATCGCAGCCGAATATGGGAGATGTTAATGTTAATTATCATCTGACTGGAAAGCCTGACGAATCGATGTTGCAACTTATGGACAGTCACGGTAGGCAACTTGCTAAAAGGATAAAGTCTGAATTAACAGCGGATATAGTTAAGCCGCAAAACGAGTTTGGTAGAGCATTAAATGGATTTTATCGAAGGGGGAAACTAACATAATGGGAGATATCTACTACCCCGACCATTTGCCGATTCCGTTGAAGGATGGGTTTGGCTTACAGCCAGTTAGCCCATTAAGGCGCACGCAATTAACCTCTGGAAGATCCAGACAGAGGCGTATATATACGTCAGTGCCTACAAATGCGTCTGTAACTTGGTCTTTTAAAACCGACAAAGAAGCGCAATTATTTGAGGCTTGGTACCGGGATGCCATAAATGATGGCGCTGCTTGGTTTTATATGAGGTTAAAAACCCCTCTTGGCATCCAGCCTTATAAATGCCGTTTTACTGATATTTATCAGGGACCGATACTGTCTCGCCCAAGATTTTGGAAGTTCACAGCGACACTAGAGCTTTGGGAGCGTCCATTGCTACCAAGAGGATGGGGTAATTTCCCAGAGCTGGTTTTAGGTTCTGACATTATCGATCTCGCAGTTAACAGGGAGTGGCCGGAAGCATGACGGTGCTAAACAGACTTTACGCCTCTGGCGGCGATGAGGTTCTGATCGAGACGCTGCAGATCAGCATCGGAAACGACATTCATTATCTTACCCGCGGCTGGGATGATATCGAAGTAACAACGGAAGATGGCGAGCGGCTAACTTTTCAGGGTTGCGGCATTGATATCGCCCTGCCTGCCCGAAACAGCGACGGCACGCAGGATCTGAAATTTGCTATCAGCAATATCACCGGCGAGGTATCGAACGCGATCCGTAAGGCGCTTGATAACCTTCAGGGTGCAACGCTGACCTATCGCCTGTACATCTCAACCAGCCTGAATGCACCGGCGGCGCGACCGTATACCCTGGCGATTAAAACCGGCTACTGGACGTCGACTGAGGTGCAGATCACCGCAGGCTACATGAACGTGCTGGATACGGCCTGGCCCCGGTACCGTTATACGCTGCCTGCGTTCCCCGGTCTTCGTTACCTCTGAGGTTAACATGTTCGATATAGACAAATACCGATCTGTCACCTGGCAGATGGGTGGCCGCGTGTGGCCGGTGCTCGACTGCTACGGCGTGGTGCACGAGGTGCGCCGCGATCTGGGGCTCCCGGATTGGCCTGCATTCGAGGGCGTGATCCGCGAGGGTGACACGATGGTAAAAGCCTTTGCGGAGTTTTCTACCAGAGTGCAGCGGACGGCGGCGAAAGAGGGGGCCGTTGCGGCATGTTACTCCGGCGGAGTTGTCGATCACCTGGGTGTTGTGGTCAATATTGACGGCGCTTTACATGTGCTTGAGTCAAACCCACACCGTAACGTGACAATCCTGCCGCTGGCCCGCTTTGAGCGTCTTTATTCATCCGTGGAGTATTACGAGTGACCATACGTATCTATCCTTCCCGGCTGCCGGGAGAGCCGCTGGAGACGCACCAACACACAGCGATGACTCTCCACCAGTGGTTCACGAAAAACGTGACCAGCTACCATAATGACCGCCAGCAACATCCTGTAGCAGTCGAGGTAAACGGCATACCCGTCCCGTATCAGGAATGGCCGTTCTGCCAGCTGCGTCCTGATAGCGATGTTCGAATCTATCCGATCCCGTATGGGCCAGCCGTGCCAGCATGGGCAGTATGGACTGCTGTAGCCGTGTCTGTTGCATCAGCGGCATACAGCATTTACATGATGACCACCATGGATAAAGGCGGCTTGAGCGGTCAGGGCCAGGGCGATCAGATTTCGCTGGACCCGGCAAGAGCCAACGCCGCCCGCCTGGGCGATCCCATTCGGGAGGTATTCGGTCTTTACCGTGTGTACCCTGATTATGTCGTGCAGCCTGTCAGCCGGTTCGTCAACGAACGTGACATGGTAACCAGCATGTTCGTGTGCTGGGGCGTCGGCAATGGCGATATCAAAAAAGAGGATCTGCGCATCGGTGCAACGCCTGTCAGCAGCTTTGGTGATGATGTCAGCTACACCGTATACCCGCCGGGCGCAGATGTCTCTGCCGATCCCCGCTCTGAGAACTGGTACAACTCTACGGAAGTGGGGGGGACTTCCGCTGGTGGCTCTGGTCTGGATCTCGGTACCAGTGGTCCGGCCGCCGTCAGCGTTGACGCCGATGCGGTTCTGGTCTCCGGCAATACGGTGACGCTGATTGGTTCTGCGTCATCCGGGGACAGCGACACGGAGATCCCATCCGGCTGGGTGGTAGGAACGCTGATTAACATCGAGGCACCGGACACCTACACGGTAACGAGTACCGCCGGGTACAGCGAGATCGCCGGATCGGTGGCCGAGCTCGCACCTGTGGTTGGTATGCCGCTGATGCTTGAAATCAACAACGACCAGTTTGATCTGGTGATTGCTGCTTACTCCCCGGCGGTTGCGGCCGTTCCCGGCGTGGGTGGCAGCAGCGCCACTGTCAGCGCTAGCGCCGCGCCCCAGACTTACAATTTCAGCGGCAGCCCGCAGACGTTCAGTATCACCTGGAAAAACCGCACGTGGTCTGTCTCGCTGACAGCAAACTACGTGACTATGTCCGGCCTGGTGTCAGCAATTACCAGCCAGCTGAGCGGATCCGGGCTGGTTGCCAATGACAAATCAGGGCGCATTGTTATCAGCGAGGACTCAAGCCCGTTTGCTGGTGGGGCCATCACATTCAGCTCGTTGCCGGTGGTCGCGTTCGGTAGTGCTCCAGTGTCCGTTTCCGGCGTGGCGTCCAGCGGCGGAACTGCTGCACGGCTGGCAAGCCTGCGCCTGTCTTACCCGTCGGGCGCACCTTTCGCGGGGCTGCCTTCCGGTCAACAGCGTTTCAGCCTGACTCCCACCGGCTATCAGTACCAGATTACCGCCATTGATGCGCTGACGATCACCGTAGCGCGCGTAACAGTTACGAAAGACCTGGCCGGTAATACTGTAACGGCTGTGGATCCGCGCTGGACTGGTTTCACCGCACGTACATTACTGGATGCGTCGGTTACCGGCGTTAACGATAACTACGACTGGCTGGGGCCTTTCCTGTGCTGCCCTGACGGCGAAGCCACTGACCGTATGGAGGTTAATCTCAACTTCCAGAACGGTCTTGTGCGCTACAACAGCAAAGGCAAACGCCGTTCCGCCAGCGTGGGGATAATCATTCAGTACCGTGCCGCCGGAAGCACCGGCGACTGGCAGCAGGTTGCGCTGGGGTATGAGCGCCAGACTGAGGACCAGATAGGATTCACCGAGGTGATAGACGTTCCGCCCGGGCAGTATGAAATACGCATGCGCCGCACTGAGCCGCCGGCGGGCAGCAGCACACGCGATCAGGTTTACTGGCAGGCGCTGCGCTCACGGTTGCCGCGCCGTCCTGCGCGTTATGAGGGGGTAACCACTATCGGGCTGACTGTCCGGACTGGATCCCGCCTGGCAGCGCAGTCCGATCGCCGTGTCAGCGTGGCGTCGCCGCGTATTTATGACAATGGACATCCGGCGCGCAGCATCAGCGGTGCGCTGTGGCATGTTCTTAACTCGATTGGTATGGAGGCTGACGCCGCGGCGATCGCCGCGCTTGAGTCGGCATACTGGACCCCGCGAGGGGAGACGTTCGACTACGTGGCCAGTGAGTCCGGTAAATCAGCGCTCGATATCCTGCAGACGATCTGCAATGCCGGGATGTCGTACTTCCTGCTTTCCGACGGGCTGGCCAGCGTGGGACGTGAGGGTGTGAAAAACTGGGTAGGCGTTATCAGCCCGCAGGAAACCACCGAGGAACTGCAGACGACGTTCACCGCACCGACAGAAGATGATTTCGACGCGGTGGACGTGACATTTGTCAGCAGCCTGACATGGGCAGAGGAAACCATCCAGTGCAGGCAGGGCAGCGGCACGCCGCGTAAGGTCGAGGACTACAAGCTTTACGGGGTGACAGATCCGGATCGAGCCTGGCGGATCGGGATGCGACGCCTGATGAAGTACCTGCATCAGCGGCTGGCGCACTCTACTTCCACGGAGCTGGACGCGCTGTGCTACCAGTTTGGCGATCGCCTGGTGCTGACCGACGACATTCCGGGCAGCGACACCATCAGCTGCTTGGTCACGGATATGAGCCGCGACGGCGCACTGGTGACCCTGACAGTGAGTGAGCCTCTGGACTGGTCCTTTGAAAACCCCCGCTGCCTTCTGCGCCTGCAGGACGGCAGTGCCACGCCGCTGCTGGTACCGCAGCAGGTGGATGAGTACACCCTGACGCTGCCGGAGAGTGCTGTGCTTCGGCTTGATGAATGGGAGATGAACAGCCCGTACAGGGAGCCGCCGCGCCTGATCTTCTGCTCATCAAACAGGGTAGGGTACGACGCCACGGTGACCAGTATAGATCCGTCTTCAGACGGAACCTGCCAGCTCAACGCCGCGCAGTATTCGCCGGTGTATTACCAGTTCGACGACGCCCGCTACCCCGGCGACGCCGCTTAAACAAACGGAACACACAAACCCGCTGCGGCGGGTTTTTTTATGCCCGGAGCATGCATGACAATTTACAACACCCGTAATCCGCTGGGGTCCACGGATCCGCGTGACCTGTTCGACAACGCACAGAACTATGACATCGCGATTAACAGCATAACCCAGGCGATCTGGCTTGACCGCTTTGGCGTGACCCGCCGTAGCTGGTACGGGTTGGAAACGATGATCACTACTGCGGCGGCGAAATTCGGCTACATCACCCTGAACGGTTTAACTTTTACTACCGGTGCGACCGTTAATGTGAATGAGCTGCTTCTTAACCCTGCTGATAACAACTATTACCACTGGACCGGCACATTCTCTGTCGGTGGTAAAGTCGTTCCTCCAAATTCAACGCCGCAGTCAACTGGCGGTACCGGGCCGGGCAAATGGCTGAATGTCGGAGATACGGCGCTGCGCAGTGATCTGGCTCGTCCGGATGGTGTTAAACTGGTGGGCGGAGCTGCTAAAAATGTTTCTATCACTAAGCGTCCAGTTACGGAAATGGCTTCCTACGACGCATCAGATGTGACCCCGGCTATTCTGGAAAGCAAAAACCTTTATGGTTACGCCTATCTTCCAGGGCATTCAGCTATCACTCATAAGATGGTTGTTGGCACTCAGAAATCCGGCCTGATGAATACCAAAATCTATGTTGATGATGGTGTGACCCTAGAAACAGAGTACTGGGATTATGATCTGCTCAGCACTTTAACAATTATTGGCCGCTGCAAAGTTTATTTCTCAGCACTGAAATACACCTTTTATGTCAGTGATATTCCGTACCACGAAAAGCAGCCCGCAATTAATTACGATCCACAGACTATTGAGGCAGTGCCGTGGGGAACTTGTAAGGTTTACAGTATTGCTCTGGATGCATTCACTGTGGGTGCGGCACCGACCACAAATGCACACTCAGCTAATTTCACGATTCCTGCTAATAGCCTGACGGGGCTGTTTACCCAGATTGAGCCAGGCGAAAGTATCTCGGCAGCGGTGTCAGCAGACCTGGGAAAGGTAGAGCGCCTTGGAGTAATTGTTCGCTGTTCGAATGGTTATCTGTCTGCCAACAGCGTTCCGGGCGCTACCGGGCCATGGCAGTATACCTATAAGGCCATCGGAGGCGGTTACAGTAACCCCTATACCATTGAAACACCGGATGGCAACCTCTTGTCATATGCCGCAGGTAAGGCCAGCGTAGGCGTATCAATTCAGTCAAAGACCAGATTTAACCTGCTGCTCAACGGCGTTTCAACAGGTCTGCCGATCGACGTCTCCACTCTCGGGCTGGGAGAAATTATGGAGGTGGGCTGGGCTGCCTCGAACGGAGCGACCACTGATTACCTGACCCTGACCGGACTTTGTTGCTATAAATCTGCTCATGGCGTTATGGGGAAAGCACCGCTAAATATTGCTGTTTATGGTGACAGTACGGCAGCGCCATTCCTTATGTCGTTTGACAAATATTTGCCCGCCCTGCTGGATGGTAAAATGGGGACGCGTACAGTTAATATTTATAACTACGCTGTTGCGGGTCAGTCCATGGGGGATCAGGTCGCAATACTGAAAGCAAACCCGCCTCCGGCTCAGATCATTATTATGGCTGGCGGCACTAACGAAGCGCAGGGGGGAATTAGCGCGGACTTTTTCAGCCAGACGATGAATGATTTTATCTCTTTCTGCACGGGCAAAGGTATGACGCCCGTATGGATAGAGCCGTGGATGTGGTACCCAAAAGAGTTCATCAATGGCTCAGGTCAAACCACTATCAGAAATTATGATGGTGCAGCCAGGCTAAGGGAAGCCGGAAAGCGAATAATGGCAAGCATGGGCGATCAGGGTATTTGTGTCAGCACAACGCACCAGCTGCCTGCACCACTGCCTAAATATTTTAATAAAGATATCGATCCTCTTTTGCGTGATGGTCTGCACCAGAGTGAGCTTTCTTTTAAATTGTATGCTGAGCTTGTTGCCTCAGCGATTTTAAAGTGGCTCGTGAAGGTGGATAAAACACCGGCATCACTGGCGGCTTGGTGGCTTGGAGATAAAGTTTCCTGTCCAACGTCCAGCATTAAAAAGAATTTTATTGATGCAACACTGACCAAAAGCCCGCAGTTCTATGATGGCGACGTTTTATTGACTTTGCCTCGCTGGGCTAACCCAGGGCGCGTTATGAGGATCCCCCTCACGTGGACAAGCGCTTCGTCTGCTGGTGCCGGATTTGCCACCATTGAAGCTAACGGGGTTGTTACTGCGAGAATAGTTACCGGAGCGACAACCGTCTATTTGCATGGTTTTCTCGCTTGACAGAAGCCTAGCAATTCGCAAACATGGAAGTTTGCTTTTGTCTTAACTGTCACTTTGATATGAAAAAAATTACAGTATGGTTTAAAAATATTGTGGTGTGACAGTTATCAAGTAAGTGTATTATGTTATGCTTTGAATAGAGAGACCTAACATGCAAACAGTGGTAAATAATGTCATTCGATTCGCAGCGCTACTAAGCGCTATAAGCATGATGGCAATATTAATTGGGTGGCAAAGTTTCGATGTTACTAATATTTCCATAAATCTTATAATGCTGGCTGTATGGGCATCAAAAGAGCATGAGATATATAGTAAGAAAAAAGGCAATAAGTAGAGAGAAAGCCCCGGCATTCTATTTAAGAACTTAAAGAATCAAAGGGTTTTTGTATGTTTTTTTTGAAGAATTGAATATTTAATAGTTCAATGAATTCGTATACAGTATGCTTTAGTAATATTTATTAGAGTGTTATTTAGTTGGATTAATATGGGGTATGCCTTAACATTAGTAGCTATATCTTTTTTAGGTACTTTGTAGTGACTGAGCCCTTTAATCAGGGCTCGTTTTTTTAGTTGCATAAATTGTCAAATGATATGATCATATTTTCACCGCTAACGTAAATTTTGTAATCAGGGGTCTCAGAGATAGCCTTCTGGCTGCATATTTTACCAACTTCTTCTGAAGAGAAGTTCATTCTAGAGACATTTATCCCATTATAATTTAACATGTATGCACTCCAGTCCGTACCTAGGTAAGATTTAGTAAGATCCTTTAAAATTGGAAACCGCATTAAAGCTAGTGCCTTTTGAGGGGCTGGGCTTACTACACCGCTGAAATTTACAAATTTTACTTGTGGTGAGAGATGGGAAATATCGTTATATATAGAATTAATAATACGTGAATCTTTCCTGTTTTGAGCCATTGAAGCATTAACGTAACTTGTTGAAAGGACATAGCTGAATATAAAAAACGGAAGAAGAACTATCAATTTAAATTTTGATTTCTTTATTGCTAAGAGCATGTAAAAAGAAAAACCTACCAAAGTTGCACTAAACGATATCATGACGCGTGAGGTTACTGCCGCATGTTCTAAAAAAAGAAAAGTAGCGTATGAAAAGAAATAAAAGAGAAATGGGGATGCTAGCAATATAATTACATTTAAAATACTTTTGGATGATTCCCAAGATTTTTTTGTAAGAATCCAAACTGAAGTTAATAGCGATATCGCATAAAATGAAATCATAACGAGAGGAATTGATTCAATATAGCTCCCAACAAATTCGTTGAATCTATGAAAATTCCCCATGAGCGTTGTGAAACCCTCGAGACTTATGGTGATTGTTTTAGATAAATTAGAAGCATAATCACCCGCGATGAAATAATTTACAATAATAAGCTTATATAACATATAACCTATAATTAGTTGTACAGCCCTTGAGCACGTATTAATAAATCTAGATTTATGAGTTCCTTTATTATTTATTATTGATTCTGTCAATTCTATTATGGAAAATATAACAAACATTCCTAGCGTGGCTTGGTACAATCCAAGTGAAATGAATATTAAAAAAACGGGGGCAGCCATTTTCAAGAAATGATTTTTCATATGATAAAATGCCAATGAGATCGATAGCATACTCAATGACATAGGGAATATATCGTATTTGAAAGATAAGTTCTCAATAAAGAAAGGGTTTACTAAGAAAAATAGTGCTACCAAACACCGTATAACAGGCCTTTCATCCTTGAAAAATCTGTCCGCAATAATGCTCCCTGAAATTGCTATTATAAAAATAGAAAATAGCAATGATAAAGGAGAAAGGTCTAGTAAAGGGTACCCAAAATTTATAATGGTTAAAACTAGATCGGCTATTGGTCGACCATTTCCTGATAAACCAGAATAGCCTAATAAATATCGACCATAATCATCTAAATAGTTAATGTTGTGTATAATTAGTCCGATGCAGTAAAGTATCGAAAGCACAACAGTCCAAAGTAGTTGGTTTTTTTCTTTAAAAAGAATCATTTTTTCTTTTTATCCTTTAATAAATATTTTGGCCTTTCTTTAACTTCAACATATATTCTTCCTATATACTCACCAAGTATACCAATTCCAATAAGCTGAATGCCGCCCAAGAAAAGTACAGAAACCAGCAAAGAAGGATATCCTCTTACAGGGTTGCCAAAGAAAAGAGTATCTAGGATCATCCACATACCATATATGAATGCCATTCCAGCTACTATTAATCCTATATAAGTCCACATGCGTAGGGGGAATGTCGAGAAACTAGTGATGCCTTCTAACGCTAAATTCCACAACTTCCATCCATTAAATTTAGTGCTACCTGCAACACGCTCTGCACGAACATACTCAACAATTTCAGTAGTTCCTCCAACCCAACTGAGTATCCCCTTCATGAAAAGATTCCGTTCTTTCATAAGTTTAATGTTTTCTACAACTTCACGAGACATAAGCCGAAAATCCCCCACATTCTCTTCTATTTGTGGGTTGCTAATTTTATTATGAAGCTTATAAAACCACTCTGCAGATTTTCTTTTCAGACGCCCATCGCTGGAACGATCCACTCTTTTAGCCAATACTATATCAGCACCCAATACCCACTTATCAATTAAAAAGGGTATTACTTCTATTGGGTCTTGCAGATCAACATCAATTGGTATGATCGCATCGCCCGTAGCATTATCTAAACCTGCGAAAAGAGCGGGCTCCTTTCCAAAATTACGTGTGAAAGAAAGCGCTACAACCAATGGATCAGATTCTGCCAAAGAGTTAATAATGCTTTCAGTTTTATCTTTACTGCCATCATTAATAAAAATGATTTCTACCTTATGCTCCTTAAGCTCTTCGAATTCACGAACTTTGGAGTAAAAAAGGGGAATTGCATCCTCTTCATTAAAAACAGGAACCACTAAAGAAATATTCATTTCGATTACCTAAAAACTATAAACTTAGAATATAAGAAACCACAGATTAAGCTAATTGTTGAAAAAATCAGCAAGGTAAGCATTGGGGGTATAATATATGCGTCCGCTAAGAAACCGATGATAGCACTTATTAGGCCCATAAAAACCACATATAGAAGGTAACGTATTATCGATGTACGGCTCTTGAATGTGTAATAGGCATTAGCAAAGAAGCTAAAACTAACAGCAACAGAAAATCCAGCAAAATTTGCTAAGGATTGATTTGCATGTAAAAGATAAACACAAAATGCAAAAGTCACCCAATGGATGAGTGTATTAAAGACACCAACAGTCAAATATTTAGCAAATAAATTATACATTTTCGAATTTTAATGTAAAAACAGCAGTTTATCATCTTTTTTTTGTAAGATCGACTACCAGTTTGGATAGTTCCTATTGATAATACAAAAATGATCCAAATCAATTGTTACGTAGTTTTTCATTAGGATTTGACCATGATGATGCGATGAGACCTTGCGGAGTTATCGTACCCGAAGGAAAGTAAGCCAGAAAAAATGGCCTAACCAATAGACAGCTCGTTTTGAACTGACTCTTTTTTGAAGTTGCTGTTTATATATACAGTATTTAACGGGGGCACAGAGTGGCTAAATATTCAGACATTGGGACTGCGTTCGGAGCTGCGGTTAAACGGGAACCTAACGGCAGGCTTGTGGTAACGTCTGTTGATTTTGTGCGGGAGTTAGAGAAGCTCCATCATCACTGCTCTCTGAGCCAGGCTAACGCCTAGATTGAGCGGTGCCAGACGTCCTTCCGGGACTCTACCTCTCACGAAGGTGATGACCGGTGCTATTTCATGATCGGCATGGGGAGGATCATGTAATGGGCCTCCCGTCGCCAGCACAAGACTACGTACAGCGTCCGCTGTGCCTGAACGAGTTATTCAACGTAAACGGTAATACTCTGCTGATTGAAACGTCGAGCGGCTGGGCCGTGATCGACAAGTCGCAGCGGCCAGATCCCGGCATTGTGCTGCTGGTCAGCGTCGATGGCTTTAATCAGTTCGCCAGGTGGATGGGTGATGCGCTGATAACGGAAGAAGGCGAAGCGATAGAGGGAGAGGCACTCGACGGCGTTACCGTTATCGGGCCAGTTATCGCGCTGATCAATGCTGTTGATAAGGGAGACGATTGCCCCGTACTTTGACTGGCAATTTTGCTGAGAAAAATAGGTTTGATGAGCTCCTAATTTATTGATATCACAAGGATCGAAAAGTTAACAATTTTCTCAGAAAAGAAGCTAACTTCATGTTTTGTAGGCGGAGTAGAACGGTCTCGAAAACCGGAGTAGGGGCAACTCTACCGGGGGTTCAAATCCCCCTCTCTCCGCCACTATTCAAGCACTTACCCGTACCGCTTTCAACGACGTTCATCACAACTCACTGCTTACATGTCTCTCAAAGGTAGTTCTCTTCTATTCGTAGCGTGAATCATCATTATCCTAATTTAGCTGCCCTAATTGGCACACATCGCAAAGCAGCAGCTGACATACCCAGATAAAATAGGCGGCTAATATTTTTCCAGGTAATAATAATCATGAAACTGGACGCACAGCTGCCGTTTGTTACAGCACTGCTCTTTATTTTATCCGTTCTCTTTCCCTTCTTTCCAGAGATCCCGCTACCCGTTAGCGAAGCGAGACTGGTTAATTGGATTGAGAATGGGCAGGCCTTATGGCTGCTTTTTGGCGCACTGTTCACCCTTTTCTGGATCAAGCCCTGGACGCTGACGCCCGGTCAGAAAGCCTTCTGGCTGTGGTCCGTTGCCTGGTGGGTGGTACTGTTAGGGCGCAGTACCAGCTGGGGCAGGGTCTACTTCCCGGACGAGCCAAGAGTGATTTTCCGTATTATCTCGGTCGTTCTGATTGCGGCACTGGTGCTGCCGGTGATCGTTTCCGCTACGCTGCGTAAAGAGATCGCGCTGCGTTTTCGCCAGGAAACGTTCCCCCTGTGGACCGTGTTGCTGGTGGTAATAACCTTTTTGCTTTCTGATGCCGTAGAGCACCATCGGGCGCTGGGCTCGCTGGTTTTGCATGATGCTCACGATCAGGATCTGCTTGAGGAACTGTATGAAATTCCCTTTATGCTGGGGCTGTTTATTATTGCCTTTGGCATGATGCAGCGTGATAAAGTGGTCGGTATGCGATTGTCCACCGCGCACTAATAAAAAGCCCGCAGATTGCGGGCTTTGTTTTTTTAGAACAATTTTTAGAACTGATAAACCAGACCCAGCGCGACAACATCGTCGGTGGCGATGCCAGCATCTTTATAGAACTGATCGTCGTCATCCAGCAGGTTGATTTTATAATCAACGTAGGTCGACATGTTTTTATTGAAGTAGTAGGTTGCGCCTACGTCAGCATATTTCACAAGATCTTCGTCGGTATTAGAACCGTTGTAGTTCAGATCCTTGCCTTTAGACATCAGGAAAGAGACCGCCGGACGCAGGCCAAAGTCGAACTGGTACTGCGCGGTAACTTCAAAGTTTTGCGTTTTATTAGCAATACCGCCAAGATCGCCGTCATCGGTGCTGCCGTACGGGGTCATATTGCGGGTTTCAGAATACATCGCCGCCAGGTAAACATTGTTAGCGTCATACTTCAGACCGGTAGTCCAGGCATCTGCTTTATCGCCGCCAGCATAGCGGCTGTCTGCCGCACTACCCAGATTTGTTTGATCCGCAGTACGGTCAGATGAGGCATACGCTGCGCCTACGCTAAAGCCGCTGCCGATGTCATAGGTGGTGGACAGACCCCAGCCGTCACCGTTTTCATGGCGAACGTCGCGCGGGCTGCTGGTACCTTCGTTGCCGTTACCAGCATCTTCATTATTGCCCTGATACTGCACGGCAAATGCCAGACCGTCGACCAGACCAAACATATTGTCGTTGCGGTAGGTTGCTACACCGTTGGCACGGCCGGTCATAAAGTTATCAGCCTGGGTATAGCTGTCGCCACCGAACTCAGGCAGCATATCGGTCCAGGCTTCTACATCATACAGCACGCCGTAGTTACGCCCATAGTCGAATGAACCGTAGTCGCCTGCCTTCAGGCCAGCGAAGGCCAGACGCGTCCAGCTTTGGTTGCTGCTGCTTTCGGTGTTATTCGCCTGAACGTTATACTCCCACTGGCCGTATCCTACCAGCTGGTCAGTGATTTGGGTTTCGCCTTTGAAGCCCATACGGATATAGGTTTGATCGCCATCAGCGCTGCTGTTATCAGAGAAGTAGTGCAGGCCGTCAACTTTACCGTACAGATCAAGTTTGTTGCCGTTCTGGTTATAGACTTCTGCTGCATGTGCTGCGCCTGCGGCTAATAATGCCGGGACAATAATTGCCAATACTTTTCTTTTCATTATCCATGTCCTATAAATTATAGTTTATGTAAATGGTTGTGAAATACCCGAGTTACAGTCCTGATACTAGCGATTAAGTTCATTTATTTTTAAAAGAATGATGTAAGCAAATGGTATTATTTATTGCTAAACGTTTCATTTCGGTTTGTTATTTGCGGGGTGAATGAATATAATCTCTTTCATTTGTGTTGGTGATGTTTGTCATATTTTTATTGAATGTTTGGTGTGGTTTTATTTATTTGGAAAATGACTAACAAAAAAGCAAAAAAAAGCTCAGCGAGAGTCAGCTGAGCAAAGTGGTGTCGAGAAGAGTGAGGGTAGTACTTAAACTACATCTTGGATTAATAACGACGAGAATAATCTCATAGCACCTTAAAAAAATCAGTCCACTATTGGTCTCGATGCTAAAATTATTAACCTATTATGAGCCAGGCAGACAGCAATGAGGGGAGAGCATGGCAGACGTGCATGATAAAGCCACGCGCAGCAAAAATATGCGCGCCATCGGCACGCGTGATACGGCCATTGAGAAACGGCTTGCTGCGCTGCTTACTGAGTGCGGGCTGGCGTTTCGCGTTCAGGATGCGGCGCTGCCCGGCACGCCGGACTTTGTTGTCAATGACTACCGCTGCGTTATCTTTACCCACGGCTGCTTCTGGCACCATCATGACTGCTATCTGTTTAAGGTCCCGGCCACGCGCACTGAATTCTGGCTGGAGAAGATAGGTAAAAACGTCGAACGCGACCGGCGCGACTGCGCTCAGCTGCTGACCGAGGGCTGGCGAGTATTGATTGTCTGGGAGTGTGCGATCCGCGGGCGGGCGAAGCTGAGCGATGCGGATCTTAGCGAGCGGCTTGAAGAGTGGATCTGCGGCGGCGGGGCGGCCGCGCAGATCGACACCCGGGGCATTCAGGCCTGCGGCTTGGCTACTTCTCCGCCCCGCACGGCGTAACCGTTGGACGGGCAGGCAGCAGGTACTTACCCAGCGTGACCAGCACCACCGCCAGAATGATAATCCCCAACGCCAGCCACTCAATAGGGGAGAGGCTTTCACCGGCAAACCCTGTCCCCAGCAGCACGGCCACCACCGGATTAACGTAGGCGTAGCTGGTGGCAACCGCAGGCGAAGTATTGCGGATCAGGAACATATAGGCGTTGATGGCAATAATCGAACCAAAAATCGCCAGATAGCTTACGGCCAGCAGCCCAGACGCCGTTGGCATCGCCGTGAGCCGCTCGCCGGTCAGCCCAGAGGCGGCCAGCAGCACCACGCCTGCGGCAAGCATCTCAATCGCCCCGGCCATCATGCCGTTGGGCAGCTCAATGCGCGAACCCAGAACAGAGCCGAAAGCCCAGCTCAGGGATCCGATGAGGATCATGCCTGCTCCCCACGGATTACCGCTCAGGTTACCGCCGCTGTTAAGCAGCACAATGCCCGACAGGCCGATGGCAATGCCAAACCACTCTAGCTTGCGCGTGGCGATGCCAAAAAAGTGGCTAAAGCAGAGGGTAAAGAGCGGCACGGTCGCCACGACCACGGCAGCAATACCGGATGGAACGTTTTGATGTTCGGCCAGCGTCACCATGCCGTTACCCACCGCCAGCAGCAGAACCCCAATCAGCGCCGCGTTAAGCAGCGGGCGCAGGGAGGGCAAACGGTGGCCGGTAATGAGCAAAAAGGCGATGAGCAGGAGACCGGCAGAGAAAAAGCGAACCCCGGCCATCATCAACGGCGGCCAGCTCTCGACGCCGATGCGGATCGCAAAGTAGGTGGAACCCCAAATAATGTAGAGTGCAAAAAGCGCACCAATAAGCGGTAAAAGCTGCCTGAAACGCATACTCCCTCACGACGAAATTGAAATGACGCATAGAGTAAACGCCAAAACAATCAGACTGGCGAGCAATTAATTGTGTTTGTAATGTTAAAGATTTGTTGACGTTAAGGATAAATTTACGCAATGGGCTTTTATGCTCCATAATCTTCCTATTATCAGCAGTTAGAGAAGGATGTTTATTTTGGCAGGAAGTAGTTTATTAACCTTACTGGACGATATTGCCACGTTGCTCGACGACATTTCATTGATGGGCAAGCTGGCGGCTAAAAAGACCGCAGGGGTGCTGGGGGACGATCTGTCGCTCAACGCCCAGCAGGTTTCCGGCGTGCGGGCCAACCGCGAACTGCCGGTGGTCTGGAGCGTGGCCAAAGGCTCGTTGCTAAACAAGGTGATCCTGGTTCCGCTGGCGCTGCTGATCAGCGCCTTTATTCCCTGGGCCATCACGCCGCTGCTGATGGTCGGCGGGGCGTTTCTCTGCTTTGAAGGCGTGGAGAAGGTGCTGCATAGCCTGCATGCCCGCAAGCATAAAGAGGATCCCCAGCAGGCGCAGGAGCGGCTAAACGCCATTGCGAAACAGGATCCCAAGCAGTACGAGCGAGATAAAGTGAAAGGGGCGATCCGCACCGACTTTATCCTGTCGGCAGAGATTGTTGCCATCACGCTGGGGATCGTGGCCGATGCGCCGCTGCTTAATCAGGTGCTGGTGCTGTCGGGTATTGCCGTGCTGGTGACGCTTGGTGTTTATGGCCTGGTAGGGATCATCGTTAAGCTGGACGATATGGGCTACTGGCTGGTGGAGCGGCCGGGCGCGCTGGCAAAAACCGTGGGTAAAGGGTTGCTGGTAATTGCGCCCTGGCTGATGAAAGTGCTGACCATCGTCGGTACGCTGGCGATGTTTCTGGTGGGGGGCGGCATCGTGGTTCACGGCATTGCGCCCCTGCACCATGCCATCGAGCATTTTGCCGCCGAGCAGGGCGCGATCATCGCCGCGACGTTGCCAACGCTGGCAAATCTGGTGCTCGGATTTATTATTGGCCTGATTGTCGTCGGACTGGTGAAGGGCATCTCGCGTCTGCGCGGAGCCGCCCACTAGCTAACGGCGTTGGCCCGATATGAAGTATGGCAGCAGCGTGCCGATAATAGGTTGGATAACTTCAGCAAAAATCATGGAGACGTCGTGCCACCCTCTACCGCTGCCACAGGCTCGTCGCGACTGAATAGCATGCGCAACTATTTTGTGCCTGCTCGCGTCGTTAATCTCTGCTTTGTGTTTGTGCTGGTCAGCTCAACGTTGCTGACCTGGCGCGAGGTAGTGGTGCTGGAGGATGCCTACGTCGCCAGCCAGCGTAATACCCTTGATAAAGTCTCCAGCGCGCTCGATCGGCAGATGGAGATCGGGGTTAACGCGTTGCTGTTCTTCCGTAATGCGATGAGGGCAGCGGTGGAGACGCCGCTGGCCTCGGACGTGCTCAAGAACGTGCAGGTTGAGTTTGCTCAGCAGCGTCAGCAGCCTTTCTGGCGTATCAGCGTCGATCAGCGGCGCACGCTGCCGATTACCGGCGTTTCTGATGACTTCGTTGCGCGCCATCCTCTGCTTAGCCGTGACGATCCACAGATGCATAATGAGATGACCGCCGCGCTGGAAGTGGGCTACATCATGCGTCTTGCCACCGCGCTACCGGCGATGCCTAAGCACGCATGGTATGTCTCACGCGCGGGCTTTTTCCTCTCGTCACAACCCTCAGCCGCGTCGGCAGAGAGCGTTACGCGTTATGAGAGCCTGCTGGCAGAGCCCTGGTTTATCGGGCAGTCTCACCATGCTAACCGTTTTCGCGGCGTACGCTGGTTTACCTCGGCGCACCAAACGGACACGCAGGCGTCGATAGTGACGGTGAGCGTGCCGCTGGACGATGCCCAGCGCTGGTTGGGCGTGCTGGCGATTGACTACGCCTTCTCGTCGGTAAAGACGCTGCTGGAGGAGGCGCTCAGGGATGAAGAGCAGGGGGAGTATCAGCTCTACAATAACCAACTTGAGCGGGTCGTCACCTCGCTGCCTGCGGGCGTGCAACCGCGGGCGTTTACCCCGGCGCAGCGTCAGGCGCTGATGCAGGCCATAGCCAAAAGCAATAGCGGCAGCCTGAGACTTGGCCTATCCTTTGTCGTCTGGCAGAAACTCGACCGCTTTGATGGGCTGCTGCTGCGCATCCATACCCTACGCGAAGGCTTGCAGGGCGATTTTGGCACCATCAGTATTGCCCTTGCGCTGCTGTGGCTGCTGTTTACCGCGATGCTTCTCAGCTCCTGGATCGTCATTCGCCGCATGGTAAATAATATGTATGCCATGCAGCACTCGTTGCAGTGGCAGGCGTGGCACGATCCCCTGACGCGGCTGCTCAACCGCGGTGCACTGTTTGAACGGGCAAAAGCGCTGGCGGAGCTGTGTCAGCAGCAGCACAGGCCGTTCTCGGTGATCCAGCTCGATCTCGATCACTTCAAAAACGTTAACGACCACTATGGTCACCAGGCGGGAGATTTAGTCCTGACCCAGGCCGCACGGCTAATTGGGGGCTGTATACAGGGAGAAGATCTGGCCGGGCGCGTCGGTGGAGAGGAGTTCTGCATCGTTCTGCCGGGAAGCACGCTGCTCCAGGCGCAGCGCATTGCGGAGCGGATACGCGAGCGTATCAGCCGCAAAGAGATCCTTGTCCACAATAGCCAGACGGTGCGCATTAGCGCCTCGCTGGGCGTCAGCAGCGCCGAGCCGAGCGAGAGCTACGCCTTTGAATATCTACAGATGGTGGCAGACAGACGGCTCTATCTGGCCAAGTGGGCTGGGCGCAACCGCGTCTGCGCGGTTGACCCCATTCAGGATGCGCCGAAAACGTGATCCAGCCCCTCATGCCAGCCTGCGGGGCCGGTCTGAGTGGTGCGATAGACCCGGGAGGGATCATCATCGCGTAGCGTCACGCCATCGCGGTTAAATCCCTTCACCACAATGGCAAAATCGACGTTGTCCAGCATAGGCGCATCGTTAGGGCCATCGCCAAGGCCCAGGGTCGTGTACTGCTTGCCCTCATGCTGGCAGTACTGACGCGTCAGCCAGTTCACTGCCTGATCCTTACCGTCGCGCTGATCGATGACGTGCCAGTAGCGTGCGCCCTGGACAAGGCGCAGGCCAAAGCGATTCAGGTCAGCGTCAAATTTTGCCATCCGCTCGTCGCTGTCACGCCAGATCAGCGTCTCAGAGGCTTCATGCAGGCGGGCCAGGCTCGCCTGGGCGGGCGTATAACCGGTTAGCTCAACCAGGGCAGCGACCTCAAGATCGCTAAAGGTAGTGAATTTATATCCTTCATTTTCCCGCAGCGGCGTCAAAACGGTCGTAATCTGATCGTGAGTCGTGCCGTTAAGCAGTCGGGGAGCGTTGTTATGCGCTTCCCAGTGCGCATCAAGCTGTATCACCGCGCCATTCTCCGCGATAAATGGTTGCCCTTGTAACCCTACCATTTTTTGGATCGCCAGGATTTCTGCCGCTGTCATGCTGCTGCATAAGATAACGGGTATCTCATGTTGGCGCAGACGGGTCAACCACGCCTCTGCTGGCTGCCATTCATGGGTATGACTATCAAGTAATGTACCGTCGATATCGGTAAATACCAGCAGTGTATCGTTAAGGCCGGGCATGGTCTGCTCCTTTGCTAGCGCAACGGGATGGTAAGAAAAATCTCAAATTAATAAACATGCACTAGAAATACCTGATTTAAATAGCCCGCTAAAGGCGATTGCGTCTGGCTTCTCATACATTAGTCGTAAAACAGTTATACAAAATAATAATTAGGTTGATGAATATTATCTTGTACCGCAAATAATTTGCATATACATTCATATCCGCATCAGATTTCCTGGTGTAACGAATTTTCAAGTGCTTCTTGCAAACGCAAGCTTTATCCCGGTCTCCCCAGACCGGGATTTTTTCTTTTAGCGATCCAGCTCCGTTGCGCTGCCATCGTGAATATCCAGCTCCCAGGCGTTTGCTACCGACTGCTCTTCACCATTATGCACACGATCAACAGGGTGTTTTTCGGGGCCGCTGGGATCGATAGCGGCCAACAGCGCGTCAACTTCAGCACTGTTTTCTGCATTGTTCAACGTTTTCTCATGGCGGGTTTTCATCGTCGTGACTCCACAGGCCGTTTCCCTAAGTATAGACGGTTGAGAAAAGCAGCAATCATGATGCCAGGGCTGTCAGACCGCGAGTTTTGTTCTACACTGGCAAAAATGTGACAGGAGGAAAATAATGAAGGTAAACGATCGGGTTACAGTTAAAACGGACGGGGGACCGCGACGTCCGGGTGTTGTGCTCGCCATTGAAGAGTTTAATGAAGGCACAATGTATCTGGTTTCGCTTGAAGATTACCCGCTCGGCATCTGGTTCTTTAATGAAAAAGGGCATCCGGACGGGGTATTTGTAGAGATGCAGGCGTAACGCTATCACTGCCCTCATGCCCTGGAGGGTAAGTGCCTGCTTGCCCTCTCAACGCATATTGACGAAGATGCCGCTGGTGACATAATCCGTCAGACGTACCACATGATAGATAACCTGCTTATTATGCGTTTTTATTTTTCTTTTAATATTACCCTTATGTGATGATACCGTTTTGGCTTTAATATTCATCTGGTCGGAGATTTGAATCGTTCCCTGGCCGGACATCCACATCCGCAGCATACTGGATTCAGTACGGCTTAACGATAGTGTAGGAAGATTAATCCCTTTCTGACCCTTCGCTTCTTTATTTAGGTAATCGGCGAGGAACTCATCCAGCGACTCAGGCTTAATCGATTTAGAGCTAATTAATAAGTTTTTGCGCACCAGCAGGTATTCATCAAAATGGATATTTGCTATCGCCATAAACACAATAAACAACGTCTTGGGATGCTGATTAATGATTTGCTTTATATGCTGACTCTGTTCGAGATCGTGGATGAAGCAATCTTCATTAATAAACACCACGGCGGGCCGCCAGGCCTCACATGCTGAGCCGAGCTCGCTGACGCTGGATACGTCTTTGATATCTCGTTTTTTCACTCCGCGACTTGCCAGATAACCGGTTAATCCCAACCGGGTATAGCTGCATAAATCCATAATAATCGTTGACATGGCATACCCTCACTCAATGCGTAACGATAATTCACCACCTGCCTGAGCTACTCATAACAGTAAAAGGATGAAAATATTCTGAAAACCTATGAGCAGGACAGGACTTTCAGGCGAACACACTATCCCGTAAAGTTAGGTATAATTTGCCAGGAAACATCTTAAAGTAAAGTAAACTTTCGGATCTGTGATAATCATAAAAACAAATAAACCGCGTCCCGTATATCCTGGCGGGTATTAGTGAAATTCCTTTTTAGGATTTTCCTCAATAAAGACCGTTCAAAATCTAGGGGCTGGCGGCCTGCGGTAATTCGCTGATGATATCCGCCAGCAGATTAAAAATTTCGCTGAACAGATGCTCACAGAAGGGGGCAATAAGCGGCATCAGGGCCGCCATCAGGACAATGCCGACGCCCAGGGTGATAGGAAAACCTACCGAGAAGATAGAGAGCTGGGGAGCCATACGGTTCAACAGCCCCAGGGAGAGGTTCAGCGTCAACAGCAGGGTGATGACCGGCAGCGCCAGCATCAGGCCGTTGATAAAAATCAGTCCACCTGCACGGGTCAAGGCCAGGAACGCGTTGCTGTTCACCGGCTCGCCACCGATGGGCAGAGTATGGAAGGTATCCACCAGCATCGAAATCAGCCACAGGTGACCGTTAAAGGTCAGGAACAGCAGCAGGGCCAGCATATCCATAAAGCGCGCCAGCACGGGCATATTCAGGTTGCTGCCGGGATCGAAGAAGGTGGCAAAGGAGAGGCCCATCTGTAGCCCAATCAGCTCTCCGGCGGTGCGTATGGCGGCAAAGGCGAACTGCATGGTAAAACCCAGCGCGATGCCAATCAGGATCTGCTGTAGCGCCAGCCACAGCGAGTCACCGGAAAAGATCGGCACGTTGGTGGCGGGCAGGGAAGGCGCAATGACGATGGTAATCACAAACCCCAGTCCCAGCTTAACGCGTTTGGGCACGCTACGCTCGCTGAGGATCGGCGCGGTGGAGATCAGCGCCAGCACGCGCAGCAGCGGCCAAAAATAGAGGCTCAGCCAGTGGAGCCACTGATCGCTGGTTACCGACACCATAAGGGTTACTTATCCAATAATATAGGGAATGTTGCTGAACAACGTGCGCATATAGTCCAGCAGCAGGTTAAGCATCCACGGGCCGGCAACGATAATAGCAACGAAAACGGCGATAATTTTCGGGATAAACGACAGCGTCATCTCGTTAATCTGCGTGGCGGCCTGGAGGATACTGATCACCAGGCCGGTGACCAGCGCCACCAGCAGCAGGGGCGCGGCGACCATCAACGCGATTTTCATCGCGTCCGTACCCATCATCATCACCGATTCTGGCGTCATTTCCGCGCTCCTTAACTGTAAAAGCTCTGCGCCAGCGAGCCGACCAGCAGCTGCCAGCCATCTACCAGCACGAACAGCATCAGCTTAAACGGCAGGGCGATGGTGGCGGGCGGAACCATCATCATCCCCAGCGCCATCAGCACGCTGGCGATCACCAGGTCAATGATGAGGAACGGAATAAAAATGGTAAAGCCAATCTGAAACGCGGTCTTGAGCTCGCTGGTGACGTAGGCCGGGAGCAGAATGCGCATCGGCACCGCTTCCGGGCCGGGCAGCGGACCGCTGTTGGCCAGGCGAGCAAACAGCGCTAAATCGGCTTCCCGCGTCTGGCGCATCATAAACTCTCTCAGCGGCTGCGCGCCTTTCTCCAGCGCCACGTCGATGGAGATTTTGCTTTCACTGAATGGCTGATAGGCCTCGGTATAAATCTTATCGATCACCGGCGACATAATAAAAAAGGTCAGGAACAGGGCGAGGCCGAGCAGCACCTGGTTAGGCGGCGCGGAGGGCGTGCCCAGCGCGTTACGCAGCAGGCCAAAAACGATGATGATGCGGGTGAAGCTGGTCATCATCAGCAGAATAGCGGGCAGGAAGGTCAGCGAGGTGATAAACACCAGGGTCTGCACCGGCAGGGACCAGCTCTGGCCGCCGTTAGCCAGCGGTTGGCTGACTAATCCGGGAAGTTGAGCAAAGGCGCTGGGCGCAACCAGCACCAGGCCAGCCAGCGCAAGGGATAACAAACGGCGCATCAGGATCTCCCGGAACGCTTGATCAAATTCTTTAACACGGCCTGAAAATCCGGGGTGTTCTCTTTCGGGGCCTCGCTCGCGGGCGGTGCCGGAGGAAGCGTGTGCAGCAGGCTGATTTGTGACGGTGTCACGCCCAGCACCAGTCGTGCATCGTCGACATCAACGATAATCACCCGCTCGCGCGGGCCAACGGTCGTGCTGGCGCTGACCTTCAGGCCACGGGCGCTGGCGGTTTTACCGCCAAAACCCATCCGCTTCGCCAGCCAGGCTGCCGCGAGGATCAGGGCAATAATGCCCAGCAGCGCGCCGCTCACCTGCACCAGCGGTGAACCGTGAACGGCAGAGGGCTGCACAACGGTAGCCTGGGTTTTCATGCTTAGCGGCTCAGACGACGCATACGCTCGGACGGCGTGATGATATCGGTAATACGCACACCGTACTTGTCGGCGACAACCACAACTTCACCCTGGGCAATCAGATAGCCGTTGATCAGGATATCCAGCGGCTCACCGGCGAGGCCGTCCAGCGCCACCACCGACCCCTGGGTCAGACGCAGCAGCTCTTTAATAGTCATGCGGGTCCGGCCAAGCTCCACGGTCAGCTTGACCGGGATATCCATAATCAGATCGATATCCTGTAGGGTGCCGCTCACGTCACCGCCGCCAAACTGCTGAAACACCGAGTCGGTGGTGCTTTTGCTGCTGGTTGTGGTTTTTTGTTCGTTCAACGCGTCAGCCCACAGATCGTCCATTGCCATACTGTTCTCATCGGACGGATTGTTCATATCACTCATTTGGGCTGTTCCTCATTCAGCGAATTCAAAATCGGGTTGATCAAGTGTTCAACGCGCAGGGCATACTGGCCGTTGATGGTGCCGTACTGGCTGGTAAGCACCGGGACACCATCTACGTGGGCGATGATGCGATCGGGTTTGTCGATCGGCAGCACGTCACCGGGTTGCAGCTTCAGGATCTGCGACAGGCGCAGCGGGACATCGCCGAAATTGGCAATCAGCTCCAGCTCGGAGTGCTGCACCTGACGAACCAGGTTATCGCGCCAGTTTTGATCCTCGTTGCGGGAGTTCTCCAGCGGCGGGTTAACCAGCGTCTCGCGCAGCGGCTCAATCATGCTGAAGGGCAGACAGATATTAAACTCGCCGGTCAGGTTACCAATCTCCACATGGAAAGGGGTATTGACGACGATATCGTTCGGCGAGGTCGTGATGTTGGTAAACTTCACCTGCATCTCCGAACGCACATACTCAACGTCCAGGGGATGGATCGCTTTCCATGCGTCGCTGTAGCCTTCCAGCGCCAGCTTCAGCATGCGGTTGATCACCCGCTGCTCGGTATGGGTAAACTCACGTCCCTCAACCTTAGTCGGGAAACGGCCATCGCCGCCGAACAGGTTATCCACGGCAATGAACACCAGGCTTGGCGAGAAGACAAACAGCCCGGTGCCGCGCAGCGGCTTCAGGTGGATCAGGTTAAGGTTGGTCGGCACCGGCAGGTTACGGGCAAACTCATGGTAGGGCTGAATGCGGATCGCCCCCACGGTAATGTCCGGGCTGCGGCGCAGCAGGTTAAACAGCCCCATGCGGAACTGGCGCGCGAAACGTTCATTAATGATCTCCAGCGCCTGCAGGCGTTCACGCACCACGCGGCGCTGGGTATTGGGATCGTAAGGACGAATATCACTCTCGCCGCCTTTACCGGGCTGCGGAGCATCGCTCTGTTCGCTGTCGCCGTTCAGCAGCGCATCAATTTCGGCCTGTGAAAGAATGCTATCGCCCATGTCTTTACCGCAAAATGAAAGCTGTATAGAGAACGTCAGTCACTTCCTGCTTTGGCTGGCCAGGGACTAACGGCGGAGAGAGCGTCTCTTTGATGGCGGCGACCAGCTGGCGCTTGCCTTCGTCGGTTGCCAGCTGCGTGGCATCCTGACGGGAGAAGAGCAGCAGCAGGCGGCTACGCACCTCCGGCAGATACTCGCTCAGGCGTGCACGCGTGCCTTCGTCTTTCAGGCGCAGGGTAATGCCAATGTAGAAGACGCGATCGGCTTCGCCCAGGTTAACGGTAAAGGTATCCAGCGCGAAAAAGACCGGTGCGGGCGGCGGCGGTGCTTCGGCTTTCACCTCTTCACCTGGCTGCTGGTGCATGCGCCAGTAGCTATAGCCGGCGGTGGCGCACGCGGCGAGCGTGATCAACACCAACAGCGGGATCCAGATTGAGCGTTTCTTCTTCTTGGTAATGGCGGCGTCAGTCATCTGTTACGTGCTTCCTGTTTCGGTACTGCTTATAGACTGATTATCCCGTGTCCTGCGTCCGTCAAAGGGCGGAAAAGACGGGGATAATCATGCTACCTTTTGCGTTTAGGCAAAGATGTCTACCGCGCCGTTGCCGCGAGCACGCGATTGCAGGCTCGCCGGAACGGTCAATGCATCTTCTTCATCAGCGGCAAACGTGCCGCCGTGGCCCGATCGAGAGGCCTGTTGTTGCTGGGAGGAGGAGTGCTGCTGTCCAGCGGAGCTTTCGCTGCTGATGCTGCTCTGACCAAGCTGAATGCCGTTTTCCGCCAGCTGGGTGCGTAGCACCGGCAGCGCGGCTTCCAGCGCGGCACGCACGTGGCTGTGCTGGGAAACCATCTGCAGCTGAGCCTGGTTGTCGTCAATCTTCAGGCTAATCTGCACCTGGCCTAAATCTTCCGGATGCAGGCGTAGCTCGGCGCTCTGCTGGCCCTGCCTGGTAAACAGGGTGATATTCTGGCTGATGGTCTGCTGCCATTCGCTGCTGCCCAACGGGGCGCTGATCACCGGCGCGGCAACCGGGGCGCTGGCCTGCGCTGGCGCGGCGGTGGTCACCGCTGGGGCGACGCTGACGCTGGTGTTGACTGCCTGCACGGCGGTCTCCGGGGCGTTTTTCAGCGGCGCGGCGGCGGTCAGCTGGCTGGTTTGCGCGTTGCCGTCAACGGCAGCGGCAAAACGCTCGCCGTCGGCGTCATCTTTCGTCGCCGGGCTTAACGCTGGCTCACGGGTGAGAGAGGCGAGATCCGCGCCACGGCCAGCGGCAGTGGTCACCGGCGTGGACGTGGCAGCGGCGTCGCTCTTCGGCACGGCGGGTGTTGCCGTTTGCTGATGAGGCAGCATTGCCAGCAGGGCGCTCAGCCCGGCCAGCTCCTCGTCACTGAGATCGCTGCGGGTGTCGTCATCTGCGTCAGCGGTGGTCGCGGTTGGCTGTACCTGTGAAGCAGTTGCTGTCGATGTCATACCTTTAAGGCCGCCGGTCAGGCTGGCTAAAATACTCTGCGCTTCGCTCTGCAATGGCGTGCTGGTCTGGGCTGCGTCGTCGGTGACGTCTCCCTTAACGGCAGTCGCCGTTGCAGCGGCAGCCGCAGCGCCTGCTGGCGTACGGGCGAGCAGGGCGGCAAGCTGGACCGCCGGAGAGCGGGTATCGGTCTCATCCGCGCCGCCTTTCAGCAGGCTCTGCTGTAGCGTCGCGCCTGCCGTGCGCAGATCGTTAAGCGTCAAGGGTACGTCCTCACCTGACGCCTGGGTGCCGGAAAGCGCGCCCGACAGCAGGGCAAGAAAGTCTTCTGCGCCCGTCGCCGTTTTACCTGTTTGCAGGCCGCTGGTGGTATCGGCATCGGTAACAAGCAGTTTTGGCAAAGTGATCACTCTGTTTTCCTCATTGAAGCGCGCTGGGCGAACTCATCCATTTTTTTCTGATCGAGGCGGTTCTCTGCCAGCAGGGCGGCGCTGGTCTGCCGATCCTGTAGGGTTTGCCACGCCTGCAAACGTTGTTTCTTCTCTCGCCAGGCGTTCAACGCCTGTTCGACTTTCGTGGTCCACTGCATCAGCTGCTGGCGATGCTGATCGATGGCTTTTTCCAGCGTGGAGATAAACTGCTGGTAGTTCTGCCAGCGCTGGCTGCCAATGCCCTGGGTCATATCCGTGTTGAGGTTATTGCGGTACTCGTTCTGATAATCCATCAGCATCTTGAGCTGCTCTTCCGCCTGCTGACATCCCCGGCGCATCTCGCCGAGGCGTATTGCTGCGTCATCCACCGCTTTTTCAGCCAGATCCTTTAGCGTCGTTAATGCGCTAGTCTGCGTCACGATCGTCGCCCTCCCACTCTTCTGTTACACCGTCGGGAAAATAAGCTCTAAGCCCTGGATGGACTCTTCCCATCCGGCGCGTTCAAAAATGCCCTGCTGGAGATAGGCTTCCAGTTGCGGCCACAGGGCGATGGCTTTATCCAGCATCGGATCGCTGCCCCGGGCGTAGGCGCCCACGCTCACCAGATCGCGGTTGCGCTGGAAGCTGGAGAGCAGCTGTTTAAAATGTCTGACTCTGGCGTAGTGCTGCTCGCTGATTAACGCGGTCATGGCTCGGCTAATAGAGGCTTCAATATCGATAGCCGGATAGTGACCCGCCTCGGCCAGCCGCCGCGACAGCACGATGTGGCCGTCAAGAATGGCGCGCGCGGAGTCGGCGATGGGATCCTGCTGGTCATCCCCTTCGGTCAGCACGGTATAGAAGGCGGTAACGGAACCGCCGCCGTGGATGCCGTTACCGGCGCGCTCCACCAGTGCGGGCAGTTTGGCAAACACCGACGGCGGGTAGCCTTTGGTTGCCGGGGGCTCGCCGATCGCCAGGGCGATCTCACGCTGCGCCATGGCGTAGCGGGTCAGGGAGTCCATAATCAGCAGCACGTGCTGGCCGCGATCGCGGAAATCTTCTGCGATGCGGGTGGCGTAGGCCGCGCCCTGCATACGCAGCAGCGGCGAGACGTCCGCCGGGGCGGCGATCACCACCGAGCGGGCGCGGCCCTCGGCGCCCAGAATGTTTTCGATAAAATCTTTTACTTCACGGCCACGCTCGCCAATCAGTCCGACCACGATCACGTCGGCCTGGGTGTAGCGCGCCATCATGCCCAGCAGCACGCTCTTACCGACGCCGGAACCAGCAAACAGGCCCATACGCTGGCCGCGACCAACGGTTAACAGGGCGTTGATCGCCCGCACGCCGGTATCCAACACGTGTTCAATGGGAGTACGCTGCAGGGGGTTGAACGGCTGGGTGATCAGCGCCCCGGTTTCGGTGGTGTCGGGAGAGGGGAGGCCGTCCAGCGGTTTGCCCGCGCCGTCCAGCACCCGACCCAGCAGCGCGGGACCTAACGGCAGCTGTTTTCCGCTGTGCAAACCGTCGCCGCTGGCGCTGCGGGCGTAGACGCGCGCGCCGGGCAGAATACCTTCCACCTCTTCCAGCGGCATCAGAAAGAGGCGCTGGCCGTTAAAGCCCACCACTTCACTCTCTACTTCCCGGATGTCGCCATTCTCCTGGCGTTCAATAACGCAGGTAGCCCCCAGCGGCAGCTGCAGGCCGGTCGCCTCCAGTACCAGACCGGTGGCGCGGGTCAGCCGCCCGTAGCGGCGTACCGCGGGCAGCTGCGCCATTTTGCTCTCAAAGTTGTCCAGCGTGGTCAGCCAGCGGGTCAGGCGCGCAGTCATCAGATCGCTCCCGGTGCGGCCAGGCGGCACAGTTCCTGCCAGCGGGTGGCGACGCTGGCATCCAGATCGCCCTCGTCGGCAGAGACTTTACAGCCGCCCGGATGAAGGGTCGGATCGCCCCGCAGACGCCAGCCGTGGAGGCTCAGCGTCGCGCCCAGCATCTCTTCCACGCGCTGCAGATCGTCCGGGTGGACGCGCAGCTGCGGCTTGCCGTTAAACAGCGGCTCCTGCTGAAGCAGCTGCTGGATCTGTTTGATCAGCGCGGTGTTATCCACGCTCGGCGTCTGGCCGATCACCTGCCGCGCCGCCTCCAGCGCCATCTGCATCAGGCGGGAGGCGATCACGCTGTCCAGCGCATCAAGCGTGTACTGGAACTCGCTCACCAGCTGCTGCATTCGGGCATGGATCGGTGCCTGCTGCTGCTGAGCCTGGGCCAGACCCTGCTCCAGGCCCTGAGCCAGACCTTCCTGGTAACCTTTGCTATGGCCGTTCTGCCGACCTTCGGCGAGACCGGCGCTGTATCCCTGCTCGTGGGCCTGGATCTGCAGCTGCGCCAGCTGCTGCTGTTGCTTCTGCTCGTCGGTTAAAACGACCTCTTCGCTCTCCTGCGGGGCGTCGTCGCTGTCGCTATCGTGCGCCACCGCCGGAACGAATTCGCTTACCGGCATTGCCAGATCTTCCGGCGTCCAGATTTTCCACGGCAGCTCGTTAGACATAGGTATCCTCGCCGCTGCCAATTACCATCTCGCCGGTTTCTGCCAGACGACGAACGATAAGCAGGATCGCTTTCTGTTCGTTCTCCACCTGGGAGAGACGCACCGGACCACGGTTGGCAAGGTCGTCGCGCAGAATGTCTGCCGCACGCTGGGACATGTTGCGCAGGAACTTCTCGCGCAGCGGCTGTTCGGAGCCTTTGAGCGCGATAAGCAGGGATTCGGAATCCACTTCCTGCAGCAGGCGCTGGATGCTGCGATCGTCCACCTCGGAGAGGTTTTCGAACAGGAACATCTCGTCGATAATTTTCTGTGCCAGCTCGCCGTCGAATTCGCGTACCGCGGTAATAACCGCCTCTTCCTGCTGGGTCTTCATCAGGTTGATGATCTCGGCCGCCGTTCTTACGCCGCCCATTTTGCTGCGCTTGAGGTTCTGGCCGTCGAGCAGGCTGTTCAGCACCTCGGTCAGCTCTGCCAGCGCGGCTGGCTGCACGCCGCCGAAGGTGGCGATACGCAGCATCACGTCATGACGCAGACGCTCATCGAAGAGGGCGAGAATATCCGCCGCCTGGCCGCGCTTAAGATGCACAAGGATGGTGGCGATAATCTGTGGATGCTCGTCGCGGATAAGATCGGCTGCGGTCTGCGGCTCCATAAAGTTGAGGGTCTCGATACCGCTGGAGGTATCGCGCGTCTCAAGAATATCTTCCAGCAGGCTGGCGGCGCGCTCTTCGCCGAGCGCTTTGACCAGCACCGAACGCAGGTAGTCGTTGGCGTTGATATTGAGCGCGGCGAACTGCTCGGCTTCCTGCTCGAACTCTTGCAGAACGTCGGTCAGCTGCTTGTTGGAAATCTGGCGCACGCCTGCCATGGCGGTACTGAGGTGCTGAACCTCACGCTGGGAGAGGTGCTTGAACACCTCCGCCGCACGGTCTTCGCCAATGGTCATCAGCAGGATGACGCTCTTTTCGGTTCCGGTAAGGTTACTCATGCTCTTCACCACTCATCCACTGGCGGATGACCAGCGCAACAACGCGCGGATCGTTATCTGACATTTCGCGAATACGCTGGCTCATCACCTCGGCGCTCAGGCGCTGGTTAGCCCGGCGCTGCTGAGTCTGCTCGTCTTTGCTGAGGCGAACCTCCACGGCTTCCTCTTCCGGCATCTGGCGAGTCTGTGCATTCTCAAGCAGCGCTTTGCGCTCCTCTTCGCGACGCACCAGCTGTGGACGAACGGCTTTGCGCCACAGGATCCAGGCAACAATCAGCACCAGCAGCCAGCGACCGGCGGTCATCAGCTGATCGATAAAGGCCTGCTGTTGCCAGAACGGCAGCTCGCCTGCGCTCTCATCGGTGGCGTTGAACTGAGAATTCACCACGTTGAGGGTATCGCCGCGCTGCTGGGAGAAGCCCATCGCTTCGCGGGTCAGGTCTTCGATCTGCTTCAGCTGGTCGGCGGTCAACGGCAGCGGTTTGCCATCGGTCAGGGTGCGATAGTTCACCACCACGGCCACGGAGAGACGCTGCACGTCGCCGACGTTCATTTTGGTGTGGCGAATGGTGCGGTCGACTTCGTAGTTGGTGGTTTCGTTGCGCTGCGTATTACGCGGACCGGCGCTGTTTGCCGTGCTGGTCGAGGTGGTCTGCTGCGCATTCTGGTTCTGCTGGCCGTTCTGCGGTGTATTCGCGGTAATAGGCGCGTTGTTAGCTGGTGCAGGCTGGTTAGAGAGTGCACCCGGCACGCCGCCCGGATAGGGGCCGCCCACCTGCTCGCTTTCGTTCAGCTGACGGGAGCGCATCACGGCTTCGGACGGGTTGCCGTTCGGATGATACTGCTCTTCGGTCTGCTCTTTATTATCAAAGTCGATCTGGGCGTTAACCTGGGCATGGACGTTGCCATTGCCGACGATAGGGGAGAGGATCGCCTCGATACGGCGCTGCACGCGGCCTTCAACGTCAGCGGCATACTTCAGCTGGGCGTCGTTAAGATCGCGACCGCTGGTGTTGGACTGGGTCAGCAGGCGACCGCTCTGGTCGACCAGGGTAACGTTACCCGGCGGCAGGCCCGCAACGGCGCTGGAAACCAAATGCACCACGGCGCTGATCTGGCCTTCGTCCATGGCGCGACCCGGTGCGAGGTTCACGGTAACGGAGGCCGAGGGGGATTTCTGTTCGCGCACGAACAGCGACGGCTTAGGCATCGCCAGGTGGACGCGAGCTGACTTCACCGGCCCGAGGGTTTCGATGGTACGGGCCAGTTCGCCCTCCAGCGCACGCTGGTAGTTGACCTGCTCGCTGAACTGGCTGATACCAAACTTCTCCTGGTCCAGCAGCTCAAAGCCCACCGCGCCGCCTTTCGGCAGTCCAAGCTGGGCGAGGCGCAGGCGCAGCTCGTGCACCTTGTCCGCTGGCACTTCAATCGCGCCACCGGTGTCAGAGAAGCGGTAGGGGATGTTCATCTGCGTCAGCTGGGTCACTATCGCGCCGCCGTCCTGATCGGAGACGTTGCTATAAAGGACGCGGTAGTCCGGCTGCTTCGCCCACAGCACCATCGCAACGATGATGGCGATGGCGGCTGCACCGGCGACAAGCAGTGGAATTCTGGGGTTCGCGCGTAGGCGGTTCATCCATTCGAGAGATTTATTCTGTGATGCGGTTGCTGTCGCACTCATTGCACACCTCGTAACTCAGGGTGGACGGCATTATTCGTGTAATGAAGCAAAACGGACTCCCGGGTCGGCAAACACGACAAAAGTTCCATGTTGATGGCCCAGCCATTATTTGATGATTTGCGATTTTCTATGGGTCAAATAACCTGGTTTTTTGTCGCTATTTACCGCCTTCATCTTATTGACAAACTGGTAACCTCGTCGCCAGTCAAATCATGTAGGGGTTAAATCATGTCTATCCAGGGGATTGAAGGCGTCATCAGCCAGCTGCAGGCCACAGCCGGCGTGGCGAAAAACCAGAGCGTTGGCGCTGAGTCCACCGTTAGCTTCGCGGGCCAGCTGCACGCTGCGCTGGATCGCATCAGCGATACGCAGAACGCCGCGCGTACGCAGGCTGAGAAATTCACGCTGGGTGAGCCGGGCGTTGCCCTGAACGACGTGATGACCGATCTGCAAAAATCATCCGTGTCGTTACAGATGGGGATCCAGGTGCGTAACAAGCTGGTGTCTGCGTATCAGGACGTGATGGCGATGCAGGTGTAGGTGGGAGATACCTCCACCAAAAGATTTTAATGAATCAGCCCTGCATGCAGGGCTGATTTTTTTACTGGCAGGGAGAGTGAAAAGAGATAATCATCTTTTCTTCATAAATATGAATTGTGTAATCAATGGTATTGAACACTATTTTACTACCGCAAATGAGATTTCTTTCGTTTTTATTGAAGTTTCGATAGTTGACATGGACACCACCGCTTGTCAGCATATAACTGCTCCAAAAACCATCTTCTCCTAAGTGAGATTTAAGTATATCACCAAGCACTGGGAACCTTTTAATAGCCAGTTGTTGTTGTTCTGCGAATCTTATTTCACCATTAAAATCAACATACTTTACGTCTTGTCCGCTTTTTGCTACATCTGAATATATTAGGCTAATTACTTGATTGTCCTTGTTTTTTTGAGCGATTCATGCGTTGGTGTAGCTGGTGGAAATGACTAGGTTTAAAATAATTAGTGGTATATAAAGGTATGAGACTATTTTAAATTTGTTGGGAATGCAATGAGATAAGATACCCAACGAAAACAATGTGATTCCAAACGAGGTCATTACTCGGGAAGAAATCACAGAGCTTTTTAAAATAATCATAGGTGCAAAAGATAAATACAGGATTACTAATGGGATGCCTATAGATAAAACGGAAAGCGCTATACCACGATTTGATTTGTAAAAACGCTGGGCGATAAATATGCTAAGAGCAATAAAAAAAATTGCATAAAGATAAAGCATTGTTATCGGCATTGATCGAAAGTAGGTAGAAAGCAATGAAATATATGCGCAAAAATTATCGTATGCGATATGGAAGCCGTTGCTGTTTATATGTATAATTTCAGAGTGTGCATGAGAATACTCATCGTGAATTAAATTTCTTATAATAAAAATGTTATAGAAAGCATAGGCCAAAAGAAGTTGCATCATTCTAATAGCTAATTCTTTCAAGATTTTCTTTGTGCTTAATTTTTTGACTTGAAGGTTTAATGAAGCCCCTGTAAGCGCCAGGATAATGAAAGAACCTATAGTCGACTGATACAGACCTAGTGATACAAAAATAAAAAATGTCGACATAAAAAAACCTAAGCTTCTATTATTGTTATGTATAAAACATAACATAATGAAACAGATGCTTAGAGACATGGCTAATATATCATATTTGAACGAGAGGTTTTCGAGGAAAAATGGATTTGATATAAGTAGGCAGGTAACTACCACATAAAACGAAACCGAACGTTGGGGCATGAATTTCTTTGCCAGCAAAACGCCTGTTAGACTCAGAAAAAATAATGAAAGCAAAATGGGTAGTGGAGAGAGATCCACAAGCGGCTTGCCAAAATTAATTGCCATCATTATTACATCAGCAAAGGGCCTTCCATTGGATGACCATGAAGTATAGCCGAGAGTATATCTGCCAAAATCATCCAAATAGTTCAGGTGTGATGATATCAGGCCGAAACAATAGATCAGCGAAAATATAAAGGAATAGATGACTGGTTTTTTTATCTCAGAATTGATCATTTTTTATCCTTAAGTAAATATTTTGGCCTTCTTTTGGTTTCTATGTAAATCCTTCCAATATACTCGCCTAGAATACCAATGCCGATAAGCTGTACACCACCAAGGAAAAGCATGGTAACAAGTAATGAGGGATATCCTCTGACAGTATTACCAAATACAACGGTGCTAAGGATCATCCATACACCATATAAAAATGATAATCCGGCTACGGTCAAACCAATATACGTCCATACTCGCAGTGGAAAGGTTGAGAAGCTGGTGATGCCTTCTAACGCAAGGTTCCAGAGTTTCCAACCGTTAAATTTTGAGCTACCTGCCACCCGTTCAGCCCGGGCATATTCAACAACGGCGGTTTTTCCGCCCACCCAGCTCAATACTCCTTTCATAAACAGGTTGCGTTCGTGCATGAGCTTAATATTTTCAACAACTTCACGTGACATTAATCTGAAATCGCCCACGTTTTCTTCAATCTTAGGGTTGCTGATTTTGTTATGCAGTTTATAGAACCATTCCGCTGATTTTCTTTTCAAGCGGCAGTCGGTAGAGCGATCGACGCGTTTCGCCAGGACGATATCCGCACCGTCGAGCCATTTTTCTATTAACTGCGGAATAACGTCAATTGGATCCTGCAGATCAACGTCAATGGGGATAATAGCATCGCCGGAAGCATAATCCAGACCGGCAAAAAGTGCAGGCTCTTTGCCAAAATTTCGGGTAAAGGAGAGTGCTACAACCCGTGGGTCGCGTAAAGCGATGGCATTGATAATGCTTTCGGTAGCATCTTTACTGCCATCATCAATAAATACAATTTCAACCTCATGCTCTTTGAGTCCTTCATATTCTCGCACGGTCTTGTAAAAAATAGGAATAGTATCCTCTTCATTGAAGACCGGAACCACAAGTGAAATTTTCATTTTATATCTCTAAAAACAATATGCTTCGAATAGATGAAACCACAAACCAAACTGATTACTGAAAATGTGACAAGCGTCATTACGGGGGGCAACCTGTACCAGTCCGCGGCCCAGCCAACCGCAGCGCTCAGTATTCCCATAAAAACAACATATAAGAGGTAGCGCAGGGTGGTAGTTGAAGCGTTGAATGTAAACCGAGCATTGGCAAAGAAGCTAAAGCTGACGGCGATAGCAAAACCTGCGAAGTTGGCAACAGATTGCGCCGAGCCCAGCATATAAATACAAATAGCAAATATCACCCAGTGAATAAGGGTATTAATAACACCAACCGTTGTATATCTGGCGAATAACTTCAGCATAATAGGAGCTAGTGAGCTTATAAAGCTGAAAAGCTTAGCAGACCCTTAGCGGAGAGTCACTACAGATATAATTAACTATTTGCATAAAAGCTGCGTTAAATGATTTGGATCATGTTATTTATCTTGATTTACTACACCAGTTCTCCTGTTGCACGCGGGTCAATTATATAATTATAAAGAATTAATGATATAAGAGCTTTAAAATATTCATGATGGTTATGATTTGAAAATAACTGCTTATCCTTTTTCTATTTATTATTAAGCTAATTGTGCACGGCCATACCAGGGTAGTGTCCAGTAGGAACTTCCTTAAAACACGCTTACGTCAGCCGCTTCCCCTGACCTCTGCTACACTTTCAGAGTCTTAACTTAACGGTAAGGAGCTGAAAATGGGTCTTTTCAATTTTGTAAAAGAAGCAGGCGAAAAGCTGTGGGACGCCGTCTCAGGGCATGACGACAAGGAAGAGCAGGCGAAAAAGGTGCAAGAGCATCTGAGCAAAACCGGGATCCCGGATGCCGATAAGGTGAACGTACAGGTTGCCGACGGTCAGGCTACCGTTACGGGCGAAGGCCTGAGCCAGGAAGCGAAAGAGAAGATTTTGGTGGCGGTAGGTAACATCTCCGGTATTGCCAGCGTTGCTGACAACGTTAAGGCTACTGCCGCGACGGATACTGCTGTGAAAGAGAGCCAGTTCTATACGGTGAAATCCGGTGACACGCTGAGCGCCATCTCTAAACAGGTTTACGGCGACGCTAACCAGTACAACAAGATTTTTGAAGCGAACAAACCGATGCTGAAAAGCCCGGAAAAAATCTATCCGGGCCAGGTGCTGCGTATTCCGCAGTAATTCGGTCATACGCCGGGCAAATGCTGCCCGGCGTGTACATCTACTTCTGAATTAAATAACGAATGGTCGGTCCATCCTGCTGGATATCCAGCACGGTATAGCCATGATTGCGGGCGTCCAGCGGAATGTTATTAATGGATTGCGGGCAGTCGCTCACCACCTCCAGAATCTCACCCTTTTTTAACTGCGGCATCGCCTCCAGCGTGGCGACGGCAGGGTAGGGGCAGGGCTCGCCCACCATATCCAGGCGGTAATCGGGTACTATTGTTTTGCTCATATTCATACCGCTTCCTTAACCGCCAGCGTGGCGGCGCGCTTAAAGAAATGTTTCTCCCAGGCCACGACGAGCAGCAGGGCGGCCAGTAGCAGGCCGTAGGTGACCAGTAAACCCCCGAGCGGCCCGAAGGTGTTCAGCAGATTGACCTTATCCCAGCGGGTGGCCAGCGACGGAGCCAGATCGTCCCAGAAATAGGCCAGCAGCGTCGAGCCGATCACATTTCCCAGTCCTACCCACCAGTAGTGCACCTGGCCTTCAACGGCACGGTACATCCAGCCGGTTTCACACCCGCCCGCCAGAACAATGCCGAAGCCGAAGAGCAGGCCGCCTATTACGGCGTTGGGGCCAGCCCACATAATTTTGGCCTCAACACCCAGCTGAACGTAGCTGAAAATCCCGATGGCGCTCACCGCCATCCCGAGAATGATGGCCTTCGCCATATGGGTGCGGCCAGTGATCCACATATCGCGGAAGGCAGAGGTGAAGCAGATCTGCGCCCGCTCAATCAGCAGTCCAAAGCCGACGCCGAACAGCATGGCGAGACCGAGCTTAGGCTGATTCATTGCCGTGAGTAGCGCCCATCCCAGCATGCCGACAAACACCAGCATGCCGAGGCGAAAGCGACGGCGCGCCCGGTCAGGCTGCTGCGTCAGCGGCGAGGCGGCGGAGACCTTCTGCATTTTTACCGGGATGCGGAAAAACGGCAGCAGGGTAACGCGCGCGCCAAACCAGCTGCCTATTGCCGTGGCCAGGGCAAAGAACCAGGCGTGAAGGGAAAACTGCGGAATGCCGGTGAAAAACGCCGCCAGGTTACAGCCCATCGCCAGACGTGCGCCGAATCCGGCAATGATGCCGCCGACAATGGCCTGAAAAATACGGATACGACTGCGGGGCATACGCAGTTTGACGTTATTCGCCCACAGCGCGGCAGCGAAACAGCCGCCAAACATGCCGATAATCATCATGCCGTCGATGCGGGTCAGCGGCGTGCCTTCCAGATGGATCAGCTTGTAGTAACCCCAGGTTTCCGCATGGACGCCCATCAGCTGCAAAAGCTGACCGCCCCAGCGGGTAAATTCCCCGGTAACGGCCCAGAAGGTGCCGGTGATACCAAAATAGTAGGTGGAGAGAATGCCAGCGGCGATAACGGCGGGCAAGGGTGCCCAAAAGGTAATCAGCCAGCGCTGTTTGAAGTGTTGCCAGGACATGGTAATAGCCTCTGAACTCAGAAGGTTTATGTAATAAAGCGGAACCGCGATCCTACACGCACACGCGCATTTGCCCAGCGGTAAATGGCATTTATACGGTGCAGATCAAGTAAAGTGCTGAAGGTAATTGCTGGCAGCCGTGGCGCTTTAATGCCAGAATATTTTTTTTCTTCGCGCGCAGGACATTGGATGAAAAAAGTAGCGATTTTAAGCGCATTGCTGGCGTTGACCGGCTGTGCACAGATTGATAACTATAACGAGGTCGTTAAACACCCGGCACCCGCGGAGCTGGTCGGGTACTGGCAATCTGCCGGGCCGCAGAGCAAGCTGGTCAGCCCGGAAGCGATTGCCAGCCTGGTGGTGACCCCCGCTGGGGATACGCTGGACTGTCGCCAGTGGCAGCGCGTGATAGCGCTTCCAGGCAAGCTGACGCTGCGCGGGGACGATTTCTATAATGTGACGCAGAAGGTTGAGGTGTACTCGGTAGAGCGTGATGGTGCCCTGCTGGAGTATGCGGGCATGACGCTAAAACGGGTCGATCGCCCAACCGCCGAGTGCGCTGAGGTATTGGCGAAAAGCCCGCTGCCTACGCCGCTGCCGTAAAGCAATAACGCTGAGTGAGGCCTCTCACTCAGCGTATTCGGTTACAGCACGTCCTCCAGCACCCACACGCTGACGCTGCCGCCGTTGCAGGTAAAGGTCCCCGTGCCGTTTTCGTCGGTGGTGACGGTCTCCTCGCGGTTGCCGAGGTAGTCGCGCCACATCTTATTGCCGTAGTTTTCTCCCAGCTCCAGCGTCTTCTCCCCGTCGTCACCGTTGGAGAGCACCACGACGCAGCCGGGATCCTCTTCGGTTCCGCTCCGGCTGAAGGCGATGCAGTTCGGGTGATCGAACCACAGGGTCTGTACGCCGTGGGCAAAGCGCTGACGGGCCAGGATCAGCTTGTCGAGATGTTCGACGATCGGCATATCGATGTGGTAGGTTTCGCCATCGCCACCGGTGTCGTCATAGCTTGCGCCATAGAGATCCGGATAGAACACCGACGGCACACCGTTTTCCCGCAGCAGGATCAGAGCGTAGGCCAGCGGTTTAAACCAGGATTCCACCGGTGCTTCCAGCGCCTGCAAAGGCTGAGTGTCGTGGTTAGTGACCAGGGTGACGGCATGGAAGGGATCGGCCTCCACCAGCGTGCCGGTGAAAATCTGGCTCATGTCGTAGTCACGGCCCTGCAACGATGCCTGATGGAAATTCATCTGCAGCGGGGCGTCGAACAGCATCGTATTGCCATCAACCTGATCGATATACTGCTGCAAGCGTCCGACTTCATGGGCCCAATATTCGGCGACGATGAACAGCGGCTTCGGGGCCACCTCCTGCACGTGGTTGATCCACTCCTTATAGAACCAGGCCGGGATGTGCTTCACAGCGTCGAGGCGGAAGCCGTCACACTGGGTCTGCTCCATTATCCAACGCGCCCAGTATTTGATCTCCTCCGTTACCGCCCGGTTACGGAAATCGATATTGGATCCCATCAGATAGTCAAAGTTACCCAGCTCGTCGTCGACCTGATCGGTCCAGCCGTCGCCGGTGTAATCGTTAACAATTTTGAATATGCCATCTTCGTCGGGATTTTCGATATGGTCGACGCCGCTAAAGCACTTGTGGTCCCAGACAAACTTAGAATATTTCCCCTCACGGGCGGGGAAGGTGTAGCGCGTCCAGGCTTCGCAGGCGATCTCTTCATCATCGATCTGGTTGCGGTCGTGTTCATTTACCCGGTTAACACAGATCGACTCTTTTTCATCGGCCCCCATCTTATGGTTGACCACGACGTCGAGCAGCACGGCAATGCCGTTCTCTTTCAGCGCACCGATAGCCGCCAGCAGCTGGGCTTTATCGCCGTATTTAGTCGCAACGGTCCCTTTTTGATCAAACTCGCCCAGGTCAAAGAGATCGTAGGAGTCATACCCGACCGAGTATCCTCCCGTCGCCGCTTTATAAGCAGGGGGCAACCAGACCATGTTAATGCCAATATCATTAAAACCAGCTGCACGCTCGGCCACTTCCGGCCAGAGTTTACCGCCATCCGGATAGTACCAGTGAAAGCATTGCAATAAGGTGGGGTTTTTCATCGACCATGCTCCAGAGTAAGTTACTTGAAGTATGGATGAAAATCAGAAAACGAAGCGGGTAAGAACGTTAAAATAGTTCACCCGCCTTGAGACAGCAGCGTTCACAGCTCGCTTGGGAAAAGGATATTACCAGAGAGACGTCCATAGGTTGAGTTCAGGTTCTGTTGGCGGGACGTTTGCCCAACTAAGGTGCGTAGTTCTTCCATGCGCTGGTGCAGCAGCGTTTTAAGCTCAACTTCGTTATCGAGGATCTGTTTTAACAGCGGGCGGAGCCGCCCCTGAATAGCAGGGGCAGTATCTGCGGTATCCTGCAGCTGGGTCAGCTTTTCAACTGCGGTGATATAGTTCACCTCATGTTGGATAAGCTCATCCCAGCGCCCCTCTTTAGCGAGGTTGAGCATCATGTTGCTGGTCAGCAGCAGCTGCTGATAGTGTTGGAGCAACCCGAAATCGGCATCCATTAGTAGGTGTCCCGCGCATTTTGATTATTAGGGCCTATCTCCTTCCAGGCATCTGCAATATTGGTCAGCAGGTTCGTGACCTCATCAATGGCAGCAAGGTCATTGTGCAGATTGGCCTGGAGAAGACGCCGTGTCATATAGTCATAAAGACTGTCGAGGTTTGACGCAAGGTCACCACCGACTTCGTGGTTTAGCCCGGCGCGTAAGCCGTTGGTGATAATGTTGATGGCTTTTGACAACGCCTGTCCTTTACCGGGGATGTCTCCCTGATCGATCAGGATGGCCGCTTTTTTCATGGCGCTTAACGCGCCATCAAACAGCAGCACCACCAGCTGATGTGGGCTCGCGCTCAGTACGGCGCTTTCCACACCCACCTGGGCATAAGCCTGAATTCCCGATTTTGTATACATGTCAAACCTCAACTCTTGGTTCATTAACTATTCATGGCATTAAACTGCTGGGTCAGATAACTCCCTGTGGAGTCCAGCGACGAAATAAGCGTACTCAGGCTGGTAAACTGCGCCTTGTAACGCGCCATTGTCGCGGTGATCTGGGTATTCACCTGATCGTACTTCTCTGACAGCTGCTTAAGACTTTTATTGATCCCGTCGGTGGCGTTCTTCAGCGATCCGTCGTTGCCGAGGATATCCTTCAGCTGGCTGCTGGACTGCGTTGCGAAGCCGGTGGTTTTGCCATCGCCGGAGAGAAAATTCAGCACGTCGGTGGGGGATTCGTTCAGCGCTTTGGTAAGCTTGGTGCTGTCGACCGTCAGCTTGCCGTTCAGATCCTGGGTAATACCCATCTGCGACAGGGTAGAAATAGCCCCGGTTCCCTGGCTGGTGGAGAGCTGCGAGCGCAGGCGCGTCTGGATATTACGCAGCGTGCCGTCGCCCAGCAGGTCGCCGTTCGAGGTACTCTGGCTGGTGCTGCCCTGATCCACCGCCGTATATTTGGTCTGGTTAGTGATGGTGGTCTGCAGCGAGTTATAGGCATCAACGTAGGCCTGAATCGCCGTCGTCATCGGCTCGTTGTCTTTGACAACAGACAGCGTCTCCGGACTGCCGACGTTGGTTTTGGTCAGCGACAGGGTTACACCTTCTGGCGCATCGGTAATGGTGTTGCTGCTGCGGGTGATGGTGATGTTATTGATTTTAACAATCGCATCTTTTGCCTCCACCTGCTGGGTCATCGCACTCTTTGAACTGTCGGTGGCGTCGTAACTGATGTACTTCGCCAGCTCGCTGTCGTCAGTGCTGATGGTCATTGCATTCGTCGTACCGCTGTCGCGCGAGGTCAGCGACAGGTAATAGCTGTTATCATCTGCTTTAATGATGCTGGCGGTGACGCTGCCCTGTTTGGCGTTGATGGCATCGCGCACATCCGCAAGGCTGGTTTTATCGCTGGCCAGCGTCACCGTCATGGGATCTTTCTGACCCGGCTGGGTGATAGTGATTGTCCGCGAGCTCAGGCTGCTGTCACCCAGATCGGTATCCTTGCTGCTCGCCTTCGGGCTCAACAGCGACTGCGACGCGGCCAGCTGGCTGACCTCAACGGAGTAGGTTCCCGCCGTGGCGCTGTTGGCAAGCTTAGCGCTAAATGCAGTATTGGTGCTGGAGACCTTGGCCGAGGCAATAGCAGAGGTGTTTTTCAGCGCATCTGCGGCCGTTTGCAGCTTGGTCAGCGCCGTTTGCACCACGCCCCAGGCGGTCAGTTTTGCCTTATAAGAGGTCTGTTGCTGAGTAATAGGCGTTAACCGGGTTTGTTCCGCAGACTCCAGCCCATCATATAATGTGCTTAACGACGAACTCATGCTGGTGCCTGCACCGAGCGAACTTACTGTTGCCATAATAACATCCTTTCATTTGAGACAATCACTGGATGCTCTATCGGCAGCGACAGCGAAAAGATTAGTGTCTTTTACAAAAAACAATGGCGGAATAAAGCGGAGAAAAACCAGGCACTTTGCGCCTTTAAAAAAGCGATCATTTTTTCTAAAGGTTATTCGACGGCGGTCGATAATCACATTGACGGTGAGAAAGCCGTAGGCAGATGCCTGAATCTGATAACTTTTTCAAAGGAATACTATCATGGCTGTTATTAATACTAACACCCTGTCGCTGACGACTCAGAACAACCTGACCAAGTCTCAGTCTTCCCTGGGCACCTCTATCGAGCGTCTGTCCTCCGGTCTGCGTATCAACAGCGCAAAAGACGATGCTGCTGGCCAGGCGATTGCTAACCGCTTCACCTCCAACATCAACGGCCTGACCGTAGCGGCACGTAACGCCAACGACGGTATCTCCCTGGCACAGACTGCTGAAGGCGCGCTGGGCGAAATCAACAACAACCTGCAGCGTATCCGTGACCTGACCGTTCAGGCGCAGAACAGCTCCAACTCCGCATCCGACGTTGACTCCATCCAGGCGGAAGTTAACGAGCGCATGAAAGAAGTCGACCGCGTAACCAAGCAGACCGACTTCAACGGCATCAAAGTGCTGAACACCGCTTCCGGCACCAGCACCTACAACTTCCAGGTTGGCTCCAAAGACGCTGAAACCATCGGTATCAAAATCAGCTCCAGCGACAGCTTCAACCTGGCTGCTGCAGGCGCGTCCGGCACCACCCTGAACACCAAAACGATGACCTCTGGCGACTCCGTGAACGGCAACGCCCGTACCACCGAAGCCGTTGGTTTCGACGTACTGAAAGGCAAAGTGACCGGCGGCGCAAGCGGTGCAGCAGCGGGCTCCACCCCGCTGGCAGACATCGACGCGGCGATCAAGTCCGTTGACTCCCAGCGCAGCCTGCTGGGTGCATCCCAGAACCGTTTCGAGTCCACCATCACTAACCTGAACAACACCGTGAGCAACCTGACGTCTGCCCGCAGCCGTATTCAGGACTCCGACTACGCGACCGAAGTGTCCAACATGTCCCGCGCGCAGATCCTGCAGCAGGCTGGCTCTTCCGTACTGGCTCAGGCCAACCAGGTTCCGCAGACCATGCTGTCCCTGCTGCGTTAATTCGCAATCAGATCCATTCAAAGCGCCGCCTGTCGGCGCTTTTTTTATTTCTCCGCCAGCAAAAAAAATCTTCAGAAAGACTAAAGCTTCGCGGCCTCGTGTCGATAACATTATTGAAGGCGATGAGGCCGTTGGGCACATGCCGAAATAGCATTACCACTATTTAAAGAAGGATATTTACCATGGCAGTGATCAACACTAACACCCTGTCGCTGACGACTCAGAACAACCTGACCAAGTCTCAGTCTTCCCTGGGCACCTCTATCGAGCGTCTCTCCTCCGGTCTGCGTATCAACAGCGCAAAAGACGATGCTGCTGGCCAGGCGATTGCTAACCGCTTCACCTCCAACATCAACGGCCTGACCGTAGCGGCACGTAACGCCAACGACGGTATCTCCCTGGCACAGACTGCTGAAGGCGCACTGGGCGAAATCAACAACAACCTGCAGCGTATCCGTGACCTGACCGTTCAGGCGCAGAACAGCTCCAACTCCGCATCCGACGTTGACTCCATCCAGGCGGAAGTTAACGAACGTATGAAAGAAGTCGACCGCGTAACCAAGCAGACCGATTTCAACGGCATCAAAGTGCTGAACACTGGCGCAAGCTCCAGCACCTACAACTTCCAGGTTGGCTCTAAAGACGCTGAAACCATCGGTATCAAAATCAGCTCCAGCGACAGCTTCAACCTGGCTGCTGCAGGCGCGTCCGGCACCACCCTGAACACCAAAACCATGGCATCCGGTACCGACACCGTGAACGGCAACGCCCGTACCACCGAAGCCGTTGGTTTCGACGTACTGAAAGGCAAAGTGACCGGCGGTGCAACTGGTGCAGCAGCGGGCTCCACCCCGCTGGCAGACATCGACGCGGCGATCAAGTCCGTTGACTCCCAGCGCAGCCTGCTGGGTGCATCCCAGAACCGTTTCGAGTCCACCATCACCAACCTGAACAACACCGTGAGCAACCTGACCTCTGCCCGCAGCCGTATTCAGGACTCCGACTATGCGACCGAAGTGTCCAACATGTCCCGCGCGCAGATCCTGCAGCAGGCTGGCTCTTCCGTACTGGCTCAGGCCAACCAGGTTCCGCAGACCATGCTGTCCCTGCTGCGTTAATTTTTCAACGCAAAGTAAAAAACCCGGCGCTGCCGGGTTTTTTTTTGCCCGGGCTTAAACCTCAGGAAACCACTAGTTTTACCCTTGTGTTAGTGCGATTGCAGCCTGAAGAGTGCAGTAATGTTTCTGCTATTATTGCGATGCCAGCGCATACGGGCATCGGGGACCGCATTCAGGAACTTATACATGTCACAGCCCGCTCTGGTCAGCCTTCTTATTCCCGCCTATAAGTCATCATGGTTTGAAGAGACGTTACTAAGCGCATTCGCCCAGGATTATGCGAACGTAGAAATTATCGTTAGCGACGATTGCCCAACTGATAGCATCCAAAAAATCGTTGATAAATATAAAGACCAGTCACCCTTTCCCTTTCGTTACATACGTAATGTGCCAGCTCTGGGCGACGTCAAAAACTTTGAAGCCTGTGTAAAGCTAGCCCAGGGTAGCCTGGTTAAATTTTTATGTGATGATGATCTGATCGCGCCAAAATGTATTTCCGCGCTGGTTAAGGCTATGCAGTGCCATGACACGATTCGCATGGCCACGTCACGACGGAGCCTTATCGGGATCCATGGTGAAGAACTCACCGACAATTACGCCACCGTCTCCCCCGTTGAAGAGGACTCGGTCATCATGGGCCGGGATATTAACAGCTACCAGCTTTATGAGATCAATAACTTTATTGGCGAGCCCAGTACGGTGTTAATGTATCGCGACGATCTGCTTGAGATGATGGCGGAGCCGAATGGGATGGTTGCGCTTAACGGCGAAATCATGTACTTCCTCGGCGATCTAACGATGTACGCGAAGATCTTCGCTAAAGGCAATTTGGCCTATTTGACGGAAACGCTCTCCAGCTTACGCATCTCTCGCCAGCAGGTCAGTCAGCAGGGTCGTGACAGCGATAAACGCGTAAAGAAAACCCATGAACGTTTTCCTGAGCTTATTCGCGAACTGGATATGGGCGATGACCAGACGGTGCCGGCACGGCATCTGCGTATTGCGCCACTCTCTTCACCCGATCGGTTTACTGTGCGCTTTGTTGACGACAGCTTAGAAGAGCAGGTAAAAGAGAGTCAGTTTGCGCAGTGGATCGGCAAACGTCGCCTGCTGCCCATCCAGCAACACCTTTTAGAGCAGCACCTCAGTCGCCACGAGCCTGTCACGCTGACGATCCTGATTGATGCGCGTGACGCTGACAAACGCGACACAGAGAAAACGTTAATGTCTTTGGCTGCGCATACGCTACCCGGCCTGAACCTGAACCCGGTGGTGATAACGGATGAAATATGTGATGGCGTAAAAACGCTGCCTGTTTCAATCAGCCCCGGCGAGGCGTTAACCAGGCTGGCGCAGGACGATCGCCAGGGGTGGTTCCTCTGTTTAGCGGCGGGCATGACGCTTCTGCCGTCAGGGTTGATCACGCTGGCCTCAACGCTGCTTTCTGCTTCTCATCTGCTCGCAATCTACGGCGATGAAGTTTATACCATCAATGGAAAAGTCATCGGTGCCCGATTCCGACCCGACTTTAGCCTCGACCTCTTTTTAAGCCAGCCGGGTATTATGGCACGCAACTGGCTGTGGCGTGGTGAGGCCGTGGTGACGCTGGGTCTCGATAACCAGGCAGGCGCTGCGTTTGAGTTCGATCTTCTGGTTAAGCTGATCGAAACACAAGGGTTTGCCCCCATAGGCCATCTTGCTGAGCCACTATTTATTACTGGCGACGCAGCGGTTGCCGGTGATGAAGAGGAACGGATTGTATTACGCCACCTTGCAAACCGGGGGTATCATAACGCAGAAATCACCCGCGATATTTATGGTCACTTCCATATTCAGTACGGCCACGCCTCTACGCCGATGGTGTCAGTAATTATTTCAGCAGGGAAAGCGTTAGCGCCCTTGGTGACCTGCGTTACCACACTGATTGAAAAAACCCAGTGGCAGCCTTATGAGCTTTTAGTCATCGCGGATGAGGGTACGCCACAGGACATTAACCACTGGTTACAGGGGCTTGCTGAAATTGATCCCCAGCGTATCAAGGTGCTCACTGCGGCAGGACATCATGAGACAGCCGCGCGAAATAACCTTGCCGCGTCGGCAGCATCGGGTCACCATCTGCTCTTCCTGCATTCTGATATCGTTATTACCCAACCAAACTGGATCAATGCCCTGCTTAACCACGGCCAGCGACCCGAGGTCGGCGTCGTCGGCGGTAAACAGCTCTATGGAGACGGCACCGTACGCCATGCGGGCTATCTGCTTGGCGTTAACGGCGTTGCGGGAGAAGCGTTTTTTGGGGTGAATAACAACCAAAAAAGCTATATGGGCCGACTGCATGTGGATCAAAACTACAGCGCCGTTTCGGGCGATCTGCTATTGGTCGATAAAGAGGTCTTCGATGCGGTGCAGGGGTTTGATGAATCCCTCGACGCTTTCTGGGATGTTGATTTCTGCTTACGCGTAAGAGAAAAAGGGTGGTTAACCGTCTGGACGCCATCGGTTGAGGTTCTACGCTCGGTAAGCATTAAATCGACCGAGACGCCTGCAGAAGTCACAGCTCGCAACGAGAAACAGCAGCAGGATGAAAGCGTTCTCTACTCGCGCTGGATGCCAATATTGGTTAACGATCCGGCGTCCAATGTGAATCTGTCATTGAGCAGTGAACACGCTATGGTGTGCCCAGACAGCTTACTGAGCTGGCGACCGCTGGACTGGAGTTCTCTTCCGGTCGTTTTGCCCCATATGGGCGACTATGCTGGCTGTGGCTACTATCGCATTATCAAACCTTTTGAAGCCATGCGCGATGCGGCAATCGTTGATGGCAAATTATCAGAAACGTTCCTCAGCGTTCCCTATCTGGAACGGTATAAACCTGACAGTATTATTCTGCAAAGGCAGATAACGGCCGAATTTCATGAGTGGGCCAGCCGTGTTGGCGAACTGACCAATGTATTTAAGGTATTTGAGCTGGACGACTATTTGCCAAATATCCCGATCAAAAACCATCATCGGTCTGATTTTGGTAAAGACGTCATGAAGATGTTGCGTAAAAGCCTCAGCTACATGGATCGTTTTGTGGTGTCAACACAGCCGCTGGCTGACGCGTTTTCAGATATGCATCGGGATATTGTCGTCATGCCAAACCGCCTGTCCCATGACTGGTGGGGAAATGTCGTCAGCCTGCGCGAGCAGGGGCGTAAGCCTCGCGTGGGCTGGGCAGGGGGGTCAAGCCATACTGGCGATCTTGAGATGATTGCCGGGGTGATCCAAGCCTTTGCAGACGAGGTCGAATGGGTGTTTTTTGGCATGTGCCCAGAAAAAATCAGGCCGTATGTGACTGAGATGCACTATGGCGTTGATATTGAACTTTACCCGCAAAAATTAGCCTCTCTCAACCTGGATCTTGCGCTTGCTCCCGTGGAAGATAATTTCTTTAACACCTGTAAAAGCAACTTACGGCTGCTTGAGTATGGTGCGTGCGGCATACCCGTCATCTGTAGCGATGTGGCGTGTTATCAAGGCTTTAAGCATGTTACCCGGGTGCGTAACCGTTATAAGGAGTGGCATGAGGCGATTCGCTACCACCTCGATAATCCTTCGCAAAGTGAACAGATGGGGCGTGAGCTTCAGCGTTATGTTCATCGCGACTGGATGCTAAATAGCGATAACGCGGCTATTTGGGCGAAAGCATGGCTTCCTGACTAACGCTTGTTAAACAGCGGTAACGGTGCGCACTGTCGGTGGGCGCCGTTATTCAATAAAACACAGTGTCTGCCACTACGACAGAGTATGATTAAAAATGAACGTGTTGATCTTCCCTTGTAATATCGAGTCAGCGTCAGCTTTTGTTGAGCATGCACAATCGCTCGGTGCTAATGTAATCTTTGCCAGTTCCATTGAAACTCAGGAAAAAAGCCATGAAGTGCATCAACTGCCTTATGTTAATACACCAGAGTTTGCTGATGCTTTTTTGAATTTAATCAACGCGCACGAGATTGCGTACGTTTACGCCGCACATGACGTCGTACTGCAATATTTACATCGTTTGAAAAATGAACCTTCTTTTAGCAAGAAGTTTATGATATGCAACGATTATCAGCATAAGGTCTATCAGGCTAAGTACGAAGAGGCATTGCAGTTTGGTGCAGACGTCCTTGCTGAGCAGGGTAAAAAGCCGGGGCTACTCTCTGTTGAAAAATATGCCCATCTCTATATGCAATTTAATGCTGTACCAGGACAGAGCGATAATGAAAAGCTTAAATCGCTTATTCAATTGTTTTTACAGGTAGAGCAGGGCGATGTTGTCGAGATTGGCAGCTATTGGGGGCGCTCGGCCTACGCGCTGGGCTTTTTAGCGAATCAGCATGGTATTGGGACGACGATCAGCGTCGATCCGTGGGATGTCATCTCCAATGACTCTCAGGGAGAGGGTACGGAGGTGGTCAACGAAGCGTCCAGACTGATCGACTGGGATTTGGTTTTCCGCGGTTTCATCGTCAATGTTTCTGGCCTGAACAATATCAACTATATTCGTAAACCCTCTGATGATGCCGTCTATGCCTATCAGCAGGCTGGCGCGCAGGGCAGCTTAACTACCCCTGAGCTGGGTACCACGCCCTTAAGCGGTACGATTACGCTTCTTCATATCGACGGTAACCATATGTATGAGCAGGTGAAGCGCGATATTGACAGGTGGTTGCCGCATGTCAAACCGGGTGGCTGGGTATTAGTGGATGACTACGACTGGTCATTTGGCGACGGGCCTAAAAAAGCAGGTGACGAGCTGTTAAATCATGCCCGCGTCAGCGAATATTTTTTCGCCAGCGATACGCTATTTATTCGCCTGTAACGCGCTTTTCTGACCGGGCTGTCTATGTAATCTTGCTGGACAGCCCACCTATAGCCGAGGAGCTCAGGGCGTTGCCATCAACAGATCAAAAAGAGGTAAAAAGACGGGTTATTTCACGGATTACATGCGATCTACGCAGGCTAGAATAATTTTCTGATTATAGCCGAGCGCCGTCTCTCTGGAACTATCGTGAAACCACCTGTTTACGTCACCAGTCCCTTGCTTCCTCCATTAGAAGAGTTCATCCCGTACCTGGAGGAGCTATGGCAAAATAAGATCCTGACAAACAGTGGACAATTCCATCAGCAGCTTGAAAAGGAGTTGGCTGACTATCTCGGCGTAAAACACGTTTGTCTGTTCTCTAACGGTACACTGGCCCTGTTAACCGCGTTGCAAACGTTACGGATCACCGGTGAAGTGATCACGACGGCTTACTCCTTTGTTGCTACTTCACACAGCCTACTGTGGAATGGTCTGACACCTGTATTTGCTGATATCGACCCGCAGACGTTTAATATCGATCCCAACAAAATTGAAGAGCTAATTACGCCACGAACCTCAGCCATACTGCCGGTTCACTGCTATGGAACGCCAGCAGATAACGTCCGCATTCAAAAAATCGCCGATACCTATGGATTAAAAGTTATCTATGATGCGGCACACTGCTTTGGCGTTAAAGAGAACGGGACAAGCATCCTCAACTATGGCGACCTCTCCGTATTGAGTTTCCATGCTACGAAAGTTTTTAATACCTTTGAGGGCGGCGCCATTATTTGCCATGACGCCAAAACAAAGCAGCGCATTGATTACCTTAAAAACTTTGGTTTTGCGGATGAAACCGTCGTTATGGCACCGGGTATCAATGCGAAAATGAATGAGGTACAGGCGGCAATGGGGTTGCTGCAGCTGAAGTATATCGATTCCGCGCTGGCCGAACGTGCAGAGATTTATAACAACTATGTCGCGTTACTTACTGCCTCTCTGCCTGAACTTAGCTTCATTAAGCAACCTGAAAATGTGACCTGGAATTACGCCTATTTCCCGGTACTGATTCATGGCAACGATAGCTTTACGCGGGATGATGTGTACAACGCGCTGCGTGAAAATGGTATCTATGCCAGACGTTATTTTTATCCATTAATTAGCGAATTCCCTATGTATCGTCATATGGAAACGGCAAAGCCTGAGCATCTGCCTGTGGCCTGGGACGTTTCGCGCGCCATTCTGTGTCTGCCTATCTATCCGGGACTGGCGTTGGCCGAACAGCAAAACATCATTGATATCATTGCCCGGGTTGTTGCCAGAAGTGAACAGGCATCTTTCCCCGCGCCGCTTGTCGTGAATGGATAGCAGGCGAGGTTTTTGATGAAGCTGGCCATTATGCAGCCCTATTTTTTCCCTTACATCGGCTATTTTCAGCTGATGGCTGCTGCGGACGTCTTTATTGTCTATGACAATATTCAGTACACCAAGAAGGGATGGATTAACCGTAACCGTTTCCTGCTTAATGGCCGGGACGCTATTTTCACTCTGCCGCTAAGCAAAGCCTCAGACTTTTTGGACGTGCGCGGCCGTACGTTGGCAGAGAGCTATAGCCGAGCCGATCTGCTCAATAAATTGCAGGGTGCCTATCGACGCGCGCCCTATTTTGAAGCCGTATTTCCTCTGCTAACAACAATCGTTAACGATCCGGCGAACAATCTTTTCGACTATATTTTTCAGTCTCTGGAAAAGCTGAAAGACTATTTTGGCCTGGGCTGCCAGCTCCGTATCTCTTCCTCTGTCGATATCGATCATGCTCTTCGCGGGCAGGATAAGGTCATCGAACTATGCCATGCCTTTAATGCCAGCACGTATATTAATCCGCCTGGCGGATGCGATCTCTACGCTCGCGCAGATTTTTTACAGCATGGCCTTGAGCTTCGTTTTTTGCAGCCGGGCATGATTGACTATCCGCAGGCGGGTAAGCCGTTTGTTCCGTGGTTATCCATTATTGATGTCATGATGTTCAACGATATCAATGAAATAAAACGCCTAATTACAACCGAGTATGAGCTGAACTAATGTTTCAATGGAAAAAGATGGGCAAGGTCTTTTCTCCCCACGAGGTACAGGATCGACCCTGGTTAAAGGAGTTCGCTCAGGCGCCGGCAACGTTAATTTTTGATGATGTTGTTCGCGTCTATTTTTCATGCCGCCCGCCAGCCGATGCTGCCGGCCAGTATGTGAGCTATTCCGCCTGGGTAGACCTGGATCGAAAAGATCTTTTTACAATTAAACGCATCGCAAAGACGCCTATTTTACCTCTCGGCGGCACGGGTGAATTTGATGAGTTCGGCACCTATCCTGTCTCCGTTGTACGCGATGGCGATAAGGTACGAGGCTATTACGCGGGTTGGACACGCTGCGAATCGGTACCGTTCAATGTCGCCATCGGCATGGCGGAGAGCACTGACTGCGGAGAGACGTTTTTAAAGATTGGCACCGGCCCTGTCATCAGTTATTCACCTGATGAACCTTTTGTAATGAGCGGTCCTAAAATCCGCCGTTTCAATAATCAGTGGCAGCTTTTTTACATTGCCGGTCGCAAGTGGAAGAGGGTAAACGGTCGCGCCGAGCCAATTTATAAGATCCGTATGGCCACCTCCACGGATGGCATTACCTGGCAAAAAATGAATAAAGATCTGATTGAAAGCCGCATCGAAGAAGATGAGGCTCAGGCCAGCCCGGACGTCTTCTACGCCAATGGCAAATATCATATGTTTTTCTGTTATCGCTACAGCGAAAACTATCGCGGTCATAAAAAGGGTTACCGTATAGGCTATGCGTGGAGCGATAACCTTACCGATTGGCATCGGGATGACAGCCGGGCCGGCATTGACGTTTCAACAGCGGGCTGGGATGCGGAAATGATCAGCTATCCCCATCTCTTTGAAGTAGACGGCCAGATTTACATGGCTTATCTGGGCGATCAGGTAGGACGCTATGGTTTTGGCCTGGCAAAGCTAGAGGGAGAGTTAAGCTAATGCTGACATGGCGTAAACAGGGATTAATCTTCTCAGTAAACAACCATCCGCCCTTGCGCGAGGGGGTCGGTTTTGCTCAGTCGCCGCAGGCGCTGGAGTTTGATGATTTTATACGCATTTACTTCTCCACTCGCGAACGCGACCCTGGCAACGGCAAGTTTATCAGCCGGGTTTGCTTTGTTGATATGGATAAGTCGCTGCGCACGGTACTCAAGCTAGGTGCTGAACCTGTCATAGGGCACGCTGAACTGGGGGCTTTTGATGAGCATGGCATCTTCCCTATGAACGTATTACGCCATCAGGATCGCCTGCTTGCCTGGACGACAGGCTGGAACAGACGAGTCTCGGTATCAGTTGATACGGCTATCGGACTGGCAGAAAGTTTCGATAACGGCACAACCTTTATACGCCAGGGCAGCGGCCCCGTTTTAGCGGCGTCGCAATATGAACCCTGCCTCGTCGGCGATGGATTTGTCCAGTACCTGAATGGCCGCTTTCATATGTGGTACATATTCGGTACCGGCTGGAAAAAAAGAGACAATGATACCCCTCCCGATCGGATTTATAAGATTGCCCATGCCACTTCTGATGATGGAATTAACTGGCAGCGCAATAGCCAGCCTATTATTCCTGACGTTTTGGGCGTGGATGAGTGTCAGGCTTTACCCACGGTCATTCAGATCGGCAATCGCTACCATATGATTTTTTGCTTTCGGGAATGTTTTGATTTTCGTATCGGTACGGGTAAAGGTTACCGTTTAGGTTACGCCAGCTCAGACGATCTTATCCATTGGCAGCGCGATGACGCCCAGGTTCCGCTTCCGGGAGAGCCGGGAGAGTGGGACAGTGAAATGCAGTGTTACCCGCATCTTTTTCGCAGCAACGATAAAGTGTGGCTGCTCTATAACGGTAATGCCTTCGGCAAAGAGGGATTTGGCGTAGCGGAACTGCAGCTATGACCTCTCTGTTTCGGGAGAATAGTGCCTGTCTGGATGCCATCGTGGCACACTTTGCTGCATGCGAACCTGCATTTGTTACGGCATTACGGGAGCAGACCGATATTGATCTTTATAGTGAAAAAATTTTTCGTCTGGCACGCTGCTTTGAGGCGTGGGAACAGGAACAACTGGTTGGCCTGGTTGCCGCCTATTACAATCAGGACGCGTCCACGGCATATATTACTAACGTATCGGTACTGCCTATGTACCAGTGCCAGAACATAGGCAGCCAATTATTCATGCTATGCATTGATGCTTTGACGTTGGCTGGGGCCAAACAGATAGCCCTTGATGTCGCAGTGAACAATGCGCGTGCAAAACAATTTTATATTAAACATGCCTTTATACCCCAGGGTATTAACGGCCTTCGCCTGCATATGATTCGTTACGGTGACTGAAATGACCAGCAGCAGAAACTATAATCAGGAAACTCTGGATACGGCGGATCATCAATACGCCTATAATTTTGATTTCGACGTGATGCATCCTTTTATGCTTCGTGCGTTCAAGCCCTTTTTCCGTGAGGGGAACCTGCTTGAGTTAGGCAGCTTTAAGGGCGATTTCACCCTGCGACTGCAAGAGCATTTTTCCGACATAACCTGTGTCGAGGCGTCAGAAGAGGCGATCTCCACGGCTAAGTCGCGTATAGAAAAGGGCGTTAGCTGGATCCACTCCCGCTTTGAAGAAGCAGTGCTTCCTGCTCGTTATGACAATATTGTTCTAACGCATGTGCTTGAGCATATTGACGATCCTATTGCATTACTGGCTAAAATCAAAAATGAGTGGCTGACTGACGGGGGACGCCTTTTTCTGGTCTGCCCTAATGCGAATGCAGCATCTCGCCAGATTGCGGTAAAAATGGGGATTATCTCGCATAATTCGGCCGTAACAGAATCTGAATTCTACCATGGGCACCGGTGCACCTATGCCCTTGATACGCTTGAGAATGAAGCCACGCGGGCCGGTTTAAACGTTGTGTTTCGGACAGGTATCTTTTTCAAAGCGTTAGCTAACTTCCAGTGGGACAAATTGTTACAAACAGATATTATCAGCCCCGCTTATCTTGAAGGATGCTATCAGTTGGGTCAGCAGTACCCCGATCTTTGTTCAAGCATATTCTTGCTTTGCGAAAAAGGCGGCAAAAGGTAAATTCATAAGTCATTGCTGGCGCGTGATTTTTATTCGACGCGCCAGTAACCCTAAAATAACCCCCCATTTCACCCACTATTCATCCGATTAAAACCCCTCCAGAATCGGATAATCATGCCGATAACTCATTTAACGCAGGGCTGTTTATCGTGAATACACTCTATACCGCTGATGGTGTAATGGATAAACACTCGCTGTGGCAACGTTATGTACCGCTAGTGCGTCACGAAGCATTGCGCCTGCAGGTGCGCTTGCCGGCGAGTGTGGAACTGGACGATCTGCTACAGGCGGGCGGTATCGGGTTATTGAATGCAGTTGACCGATACGACGCTCTGCAAGGAACGGCATTTACCACTTACGCAGTGCAGCGTATTCGTGGGGCCATGCTGGACGAGTTGCGCAGCCGCGATTGGGTGCCACGCAGCGTCCGGCGTAACGCCCGCGAAGTGGCACAGGCGATGGGGCAGCTGGAGCAGGAGTTAGGCCGTAACGCAACGGAAACCGAAGTTGCGCAGCGGCTCGATATTTCTGTTGAAGAGTATCGTCAGATGTTGCTCGACACCAACAATAGCCAACTCTTCTCTTATGACGAGTGGCGGGAAGAGCATGGCGATAGCATTGAACTGGTGACTGACGATCACCAGCGGGAGAACCCGTTACATCAGCTGCTGGAGAGCAATCTCCGCCATCGCGTGATGGAGGCGATCGAAGCCTTGCCGGAGCGTGAGCAGCTGGTATTGACGCTCTACTACCAGGAAGAGCTGAATCTCAAAGAGATCGGCGCGGTGCTGGACGTGGGAGAGTCGCGGGTAAGCCAGCTCCATAGCCAGGCCATTAAACGCTTACGTACCAAACTGGGTAAGTTATAGGCAGCAATGAGTACTGCCTGAACGATGTCGCACAACGTATTGACAACCAGGAGTTATCATGACGGTGCTACAAGTAAAAAGACGGCCATTAAGCCGCTACCTTAAAGACTTTAAACACAGCCAAACGCATTGCGCCCATTGCCATAAACTGCTCGACCGCATCACGCTGGTGCGTCGGGGCGAAATCGTTAACAAAATTGCTATCTCGCGCCTCGACACGCTGCTGGACGAAGCGGGCTGGGAGCAAGAGCAGAAAGAGTGGGTTGCCCTGTGCCGCTTCTGCGGCGATCTGCATTGCAAAGAGCAGAGCGACTTCTTTGATATTATTGGTTTTAAACAGTATCTGTTTGAGCAAACCGAAATGAGCCACGGCACGGTACGTGAGTATGTCGTACGCCTGCGCCGCCTTGGTAATCACCTTACCGCCCATCGTATTACCCCCGACCAGCTTGAAGACGGTTTTCTGGATGAAGTTCTGGAGCCGTGGCTGCCCACGACCAGCACCAATAACTACCGGATCGCCCTGCGCAAGTATGCGCAATTCAAAGCCCAGGCGCACTTTATGGCCAGTCAGAAAATCGCTTCCGGCGCAACTTCTGATATATATTAAAAGTGAATAATATGTAGCGTACGGGTGGTTGTACCTTGTGGGTCAGCCCCTTACACTGCGTAGCAACCAATTATTATATTCGGGGTAACTATGAAATTAGCACTTTTGGGTCGTCAGGCGCTGATGGGTGTAATGGCTGTTGCGCTGATGGCAGGCCTGAGCGCGAAATCCTTCGCCGACGAAGGCCTGCTGAAAAAAGTTAAAGATCGCGGTACGCTGCTGGTAGGGCTGGAAGGCACCTATCCGCCGTTCAGCTATCAGGGCGATGACGGCAAGCTCACCGGCTTTGAAGTTGAATTCGCTGAAGAGCTGGCCAAACACCTCGGCGTTAAAGCCTCGCTGAAGCCGACCAAGTGGGACGGGATGCTGGCCTCGCTGGACTCTAAGCGCATCGATGTGGTGATCAACCAGGTGACGATCTCCGACGAGCGTAAGAAAAAATATGACTTCTCTACCCCGTACACCGTCTCTGGTATCCAGGCGCTGGTGAAGAAGGGCAATGAGAGCGGGATCAAAACCGCGGCCGATCTGAAAGATAAAAAGGTCGGCGTAGGTCTGGGAACCAACTATGAAGAGTGGCTGCGCAAGAACGTCCAGGGCGTGGATATTCGTACCTATGATGATGACCCGACCAAATACCAGGATCTGCGCGTAGGCCGTATCGACGCCATTCTGGTGGATCGTCTGGCGGCGCTGGATCTGGTGAAAAAGACCAAGGATACGCTGGCGGTAGCGGGCGAGCCGTTCTCCCGTCAGGAAGCGGGCGTGGCGCTGCGTAAAGACAACCAGGACCTGCTGAAGGCGGTTGACGATGCGATTGCCGCTATGCAGAAAGACGGTACCCTGAAGGCGCTGTCAGAAAAATGGTTCGGTGCTGACGTAACCAAGTAACGTTCACCGGCGGTAAAAAGGCGCTTATTGAAGCGCCTTTTTTATTTCTGTCGCTAAAGGTACATAATTAACATCACGCACGTCTTAAATCGGCCACCGGAGGCCCTATGTCCTTGCAAAATCTGACCCGCTTTCCGCGCCTCGAATTTATTGGCGCACCGACGCCGCTAGAGTACCTGCCGCGCTTCTCTGACTATCTGGGCCGTGAAATCTACATCAAACGCGACGACGTGACGCCGATGGCATTGGGCGGCAACAAGCTGCGCAAGCTGGAGTTCCTCGCCGCCGACGCGCTGCGGGAGGGGGCGGACACGCTGATCACCGCCGGGGCAATCCAGTCCAATCACGTCCGCCAGACCGCCGCCGTGGCGGCTAAGCTTGGCCTGCACTGCGTGGCGCTGCTGGAGAACCCTATCGGCACGCGGGCAGAGAACTATCTCACTAACGGTAACCGGCTGCTGCTGGATCTTTTCAACGCCCAGATTGAGATGTGCGACGCCCTGACCGATCCGGTGGCGCAGCTGGCTGAGCTGGCAACGCGTATTGAAGCCCAGGGTTTCCGTCCCTATGTCATTCCGGTTGGCGGCTCGAACGCGCTGGGCGCATTAGGCTATGTTGAGAGCGCCCTGGAGATTGCCCAGCAGTGTGAAGGGGCGGTGGAGCTCTCTTCCATCGTAGTGGCCTCCGGCAGCGCCGGGACGCACGCCGGGCTGGCGGTTGGCCTTGAGCAGCTGATGCCCGAGGCGGAGCTGATTGGCGTGACCGTCTCCCGCAAGCGTGACGAGCAGAAGCCGAAGGTAGTTGCGCTTCAGCAGGCCATCGCCCGCGAGCTTGAGGTTGAGGCGAAGGCGGACATCGTGCTGTGGGATGAGTACTTTGCGCCCGGCTATGGCACGCCGAACGAGGAGGGCGTGGAGGCGATCAAACTGCTGGCCCGCCTGGAAGGTATTCTGCTGGATCCGGTCTATACCGGAAAGGCGATGGCCGGGCTGATCGATGGCATTAACCAGAACCGTTTCAAGGATCAGGGGCCGATCCTGTTTATCCATACCGGCGGCGCGCCTGCGCTCTTTGCCTACCATCCCCATGTTTAACATTCAGGCAGAAAAACCATAATGCAAGAGAGTATTCAACTGGTGATAGAGTCATTGCCGTACCTGCTGCGCGGGGCGGTATTTACGTTACAGCTCAGTATTGGCGGGATGTTCTTTGGCCTGCTGCTCGGCTTTATGCTGGCCCTGATGCGGATGTCGGCCATTGCGCCGGTACGCTGGCTGGCGCGTTTCTATATCTCCGTGTTTCGCGGCACGCCGCTAATTGCCCAGCTGTTTATGATTTACTACGGCCTGCCGCAGTTCGGCATCGAGCTGGATCCGCTTCCGGCGGCGATGATCGGCCTGTCGCTCAATACGGCGGCCTACACCTCGGAAACGCTGCGCGCCGCCATCTCCTCTATCGATAAGGGGCAGTGGGAGGCCGCGGCCAGTATCGGTATGACCCCGTGGCAGACGCTGCGCCGCGCCATTTTACCTCAGGCGGCCAGGGTAGCGCTGCCACCGCTCAGCAACAGCTTTATCAGCCTGGTGAAAGATACCTCGCTGGCGGCAACCATCCAGGTGCCGGAGCTGTTCCGTCAGGCGCAGCTGATCACCTCCCGGACGCTGGAGGTCTTTACCATGTACCTCGCCGCCTCCCTGATCTACTGGGTGATGGCCACCGTACTTTCTGCATTGCAGAACTATTTTGAAAACCAGCTTAACCGTCAGGAGCGCGATCCGAAATGAGTGCGATTGAAGTGAAAAACCTGGTGAAGAAGTTTCACGGCCAGACGGTGCTGCACGGCATTGATTTAGAGGTCAATGAGGGGGAGGTGGTCGCCATCATCGGCCCCAGTGGCTCTGGCAAAACGACGCTGCTGCGCAGCATCAACCTGCTGGAGCATCCGGAGAGCGGCAGCATCCGCGTCGGCACCATCACCATCGATACGGCGCGGGCGTTAAGCCAGCAGAAGGGAGAGATCCGCCAGCTGCGTCAGCACGTTGGCTTTGTGTTCCAGAGCTTTAACCTCTTTCCCCACCGCACGGTACTGGAAAATATCATTGAGGGACCGGTGATTGTTAAGGGCGAAGCGAAAGCCGAGGCCGAGACTCGCGCCCGAGAGCTGTTGGCGAAAGTGGGATTGAGCGGCAAGGAGACCAGCTACCCGAAACGCCTCTCCGGCGGTCAGCAGCAGCGCGTCGCCATTGCCCGTGCGCTGGCGATGCGTCCAGACGTGATCCTCTTTGATGAGCCCACCTCGGCGCTGGATCCTGAGCTGGTGGGCGAAGTGCTGAGCACGATCCGTCAGCTGGCGCAGGAGAAACGAACCATGGTGATTGTTACTCATGAGATGAGCTTTGCCCGAGACGTGGCCGATCGCGCCATCTTTATGGATCAGGGCCGGATAGTGGAGCAGGGGCCAGCCAAAACGCTGTTTGCCGACCCGCAGCAGCCACGAACCCGCCAGTTCCTGGAAAAATTCCTCATGCAGTAGTGCCTGGCTACGCGCCCATCGGCTTGTTACGCCGGTGGGTGCGTTAAGGCTATTGGTTTTAACAATTGGCTAACACCCCGCCATTTCTCCCGTTAATGCCGCTTCGGCTGGCATATAAGTTCAGTTTATTTCCCGCGAGTCGGATAATTTGGATCTTAAAATAAGATTTATGTGATAGTTTTATACATTCATAATAAATATATAACGAACGGGGTTTTCGCGCTCAGTATGCAGGATATTGATTTTTTTACATGGCGAAAGGAAATGCTGCGGCGGTTTAGCGAGATGACAGCAGCGGACGAGGTCTATAAAGAGTTAGAGCGCCAGACGCAGCGGCTGGAATTTGACTACTACTCGTTATGCGTGCGTCATCCGGTGCCTTTCACACGGCCAAAAACCTACCTTGAGACCTCCTATCCCGATGTCTGGAGAGCACATTACTGCGCGGAGAACTATTTTTCCGTCGATCCTGTGCTGAAGCCGGATAACTTTATTCAGGGCCATCTCCCCTGGAACGACCGTCTGTTTCAGGATGCACAAACGATGTGGGACGCGGCGCGCGATCATGGGCTGCGTAAAGGTTACACCCAGTGTCTGATGCTACCTAACCGGGCTATGGGTTTCCTGTCGGTATCTAAAACCTCAGTCCGGGGTAAAAGCCTTAGCGCGGATGAGATTGAGCTTTCTCTCCAGCTGCTGGTGCAGCTGAGCCTGGTGACGCTCTCACGCCTGGAAGAGGAGATGGTGATGTCGCCAGAGATGAAATTCAGCAAGCGCGAGTGTGAAATTCTCAAGTGGACGGCAGAAGGAAAGACGTCGGCGGAGATCGCCATGATCCTGTCGATTTCAGAGAACACGGTGAATTTTCACCAGAAAAACATGCAGAAGAAGTTTAACGCACCGAATAAAACGCAGATTGCCTGCTATGCAGCAGCTACCGGATTCATTTGAACCCCACCTGCGTTTCGCGTGCCGAACGTACTACCGGCTGACAACCAGCCAGCCGGTTACTCTTACTGACGGTAAGCTTGTTTAATCTGCTTAACCGTATTGGCAAAGACGTCAGCCTGCGCCTCGTTTTCCATCTGCGCGATCTGTTTTTCCATTTTCAGGATGATACGACCGGCGTCCGCCTGACCCAGCGCCTGCAGCATCAGGGTGACCAGTGCTTTCATGCAGGCAACTTCCTGCGCCAGCTGTTGATTATTTTCCGCAGTAGAGAAGTCAGGAGTGCTCATCTATTTTCCTCGATATGTGACAGCGCCTGTGCGCGCCCGTAAATGTTAAGGCGGCGGAGTATAACACAAGCTTTTAAAAAAATAGCACTGGTTGTTTTTTGATCGCCATACAAGTCAGCGCGTAAATAGCATGTTATTACGATTTGCACTAATTTATAACGTGGGAAATATGTTTAAAAAGAGGTATAAAAGCCGTTAATTATTGTTACAAAGAAAAAAGGGCACTTTACAACGCATAAATAATAGTATTGCCCTTAACTCCCTGAAAAGTAGTATTTTAAGTATAGTTTAAAATCCAGGCGAGACGGGGTGCTTTCCGGTTTTGTACAGCTTTATTTCCAATTTTGCGAACGAAATCGTACACATCGCATTTAATCTTTTAGTTTTCGCCCAATTAACGCTAATATAGAGTGACTGTACTGTCAGTCGCGTTATCCCTTTTTGGAGATTTGCTTTGATCAACGTTCTTCTTGTTGATGACCACGAGCTTGTGCGCGCAGGGATACGACGCATTCTGGAAGATATTAAAGGCATAAAAGTTTCCGGCGAGGTCAGCTGCGGCGAAGATGCCGTAAAATGGTGCCGTGCCCATCCCGTGGATGTGGTGCTGATGGATATGAACATGCCCGGTATTGGCGGCCTGGAGGCCACGCGTAAAATTGCGCGCTCCGTGCCCGATACCAAAGTCATTATGCTCACGGTTCACACCGAGAGCCCACTGCCTGCCAAAGTGATGCAGGCGGGCGCGTCAGGCTATCTCAGCAAGGGGGCCGCCCCGAAAGAGATGGTTAACGCTATTCGCGCCGTTTATTCGGGACAGCGCTATATTGCTTCCGATATTGCCCAGCAAATGGCGCTCAGCCAAATTGAGCCAGAGAAAACCGAATCTCCCTTTGCCAGTTTGTCTGAACGCGAATTGCAGATTATGCTGATGATAACCAAAGGCCAAAAGGTGAATGAGATTTCCGAACAGTTGAATCTCAGTCCGAAGACGGTGAACAGCTACCGCTACCGTATGTTCAGTAAATTGAACATCCACGGTGACGTAGAGCTCACCCACCTGGCCATTCGTCATGGTCTGTGTAATGCGGAGACGTTAACAAGTCAGTGAGTGATGTTTTTGATTCAAAAGCCTTTCTGAGTACGGTTACCAGTAAACCCGGTGTCTACCGCATGTATGACGCCGGTGGTACTGTTATCTACGTCGGTAAAGCCAAAGATCTCAAGAAGCGCCTGTCCAGCTACTTCCGTAGCAATCTTGCCTCACGAAAAACCGAAGCGCTGGTCTCCCAGATCCAGCAGATCGACGTGACGGTAACCCATACGGAAACGGAGGCGCTGCTGCTTGAGCATAACTATATCAAGCTGTATCAGCCACGGTACAACGTGCTGCTGCGCGACGATAAATCTTACCCGTTCATTTTTCTCAGCGGTGATACCCACCCGCGTCTGGCGACGCATCGGGGGGCTAAGCATGCGAAAGGGGAGTACTTTGGGCCGTTCCCGAACGGTTACGCGGTGCGCGAAACCTTAGCGCTGCTGCAAAAGATCTTCCCCATCCGCCAGTGTGAAAACAGCGTCTACCGCAACCGCTCCCGGCCCTGCTTGCAGTACCAGATCGGCCGCTGCCTTGGGCCGTGTGTCGAGGGGTTGGTCAGCGAAGAGGAGTATGCTCAGCAGGTTAACTACGTGCGTCTCTTCCTGGCGGGCAAGGACGATCAGGTTCTGAACCTGCTGATTGAGCGCATGGAGAAGGCCAGCCGCGATCTCGACTTTGAAGAGGCGGCGCGTATTCGCGATCAGATCCAGGCCGTACGTCGCGTCACGGAGAAGCAGTTCGTCTCTAACAATGGCGACGATCTCGACGTCATCGGCGTGTCGTTCGATGCCGGTATGGCCTGCGTGCACGTGCTCTTTATTCGCCAGGGCAAGGTGTTGGGCAGCCGGAGCTACTTCCCGAAAGTGCCGGGCGGCACCGAGCTTGGCGAAGTGGTAGAGACCTTCGTGGGGCAGTTCTACCTTCAGGGCAGCCAGATGCGCACCCTGCCGGGCGAAATCCTGCTCGACTTTGATCTCAACGACAAAACGCTGCTGGCCGACTCGCTCTCCGAGCTGGCAGGCCGCCGCGTCAACGTGCAGACAAAACCGCGCGGTGACCGGGCACGCTACCTCAAGCTGGCTCGCACCAACGCCGCCACGGCGCTCAGCACCAAGCTCTCTCAGCAGTCAACGGTTAGCCAGCGCCTGGTAGCGCTCGCGACGCTGCTGAAGCTGCCGGCGGTTCGGCGTATGGAGTGTTTTGATATTAGCCACACCATGGGCGAGCAGACCGTTGCTTCCTGCGTGGTGTTTGACGCCAACGGGCCGCTGCGTGCCGAGTACCGCCGGTACAACATCACCGGTATTACCCCTGGCGATGACTATGCGGCCATGAATCAGGTGCTGCGTCGTCGCTACGGTAAGGCTATTGAAGAGAGCAAGGTGCCGGACGTGATCTTAATCGACGGCGGCAAGGGGCAGCTGAGTCAGGCGAAGACGGTCTTTGCCGAGCTGGACGTTCCCTGGGATAAGCACCATCCGCTACTGCTGGGCGTAGCGAAAGGCACCGACCGTAAGGCAGGGCTGGAGACGCTCTTCTTTGAACCGGAGGGAGAGGGCTTTAACCTGCCGCCAGACTCACCGGCGCTGCACGTGATCCAGCATATCCGCGATGAGTCGCATAACCACGCCATCAGCGGGCACCGTAAAAAACGCGCGAAGGTGAAGAATACCAGTACCCTGGAGACCATTGAAGGGGTCGGGCCTAAGCGCCGCCAGATGCTGCTGAAATACATGGGTGGATTGCAGGGTTTGCTCAACGCCAGCGTTGAGGACATCGCAAAAGTGCCGGGTATTTCGCAGGGGCTGGCAGAAAAGATCTTCTACTCGTTGAAACATTGAGGGCTCTGTAGCAACATAGGGCTAATTTTTACTGACAACAGATAGTTACCTGCCACTATGCGATACAATATCCCAACGTTGCTCACGCTTTTTCGTGTCATCCTGATCCCGTTCTTCGTGGTGGCGTTTTATCTACCTGTGGTCTGGGCGCCTTTCGCATGTGCACTCATCTTTCTCGTCGCTGCGGTGACGGACTGGTTTGATGGCTATCTGGCTCGGCGCTGGAACCAGAGCACCCGTTTCGGCGCGTTCCTCGATCCGGTGGCGGATAAGGTCATGGTCGCAATCGCTATGGTGCTGGTGGCCGAGCACTATCACACCTGGTGGGTGACCCTGCCTGCTGCGACCATGATTGGTCGCGAGATCATCATCTCTGCCCTGCGCGAGTGGATGGCGGAGCTGGGCAAGCGCAGCAGCGTGGCGGTATCGTGGATTGGTAAAGTTAAAACCACCGCGCAGATGGCCTCGCTGGTGTGGATGCTGTGGCGGCCAAACGCCTGGGTAGAGTGGGCGGGAATTGGCCTGCTGTGGGTCGCTGCTGTGCTGACCCTGTGGTCCATGTTCCAGTATTTAAACGCTGCCCGGGGCGATCTGCTGGAACAGTGATCGTTTCGGCTTAATTTTCAGCAAACGATCCGGGTTTTAAAAAATATCGTTGACTCAGTGCGTCAGGTAAGTAGAATGCATCGCATCAGACGGCGGCGCAGCTTGCCAGATGAGAGTAAAATCAAGTGATTAGCACAATCACCTGATAAGCGGGAATAGCTCAGTTGGTAGAGCACGACCTTGCCAAGGTCGGGGTCGCGAGTTCGAGTCTCGTTTCCCGCTCCAAATTAAAGTATCGGCACTGTATGAAGTTAAAGAGTGCGGGTGCAGGTCGCAAGACTCAGATTTAAGGCGCGTTAGCAAAGCGGTTATGTAGCGGATTGCAAATCCGTCTAGTCCGGTTCGACTCCGGAACGCGCCTCCAATTTCCTCCCGAGCCCGGATGGTGAAATCGGTAGACACAAGGGATTTAAAATCCCTCGGCTGTAAGGCTGTGCGGGTTCAAGTCCCGCTCCGGGTACCATTGGAAATTAGCAGAATAATCAAAGCAATAAGCAGTGTCGTCAAACCACCTACGGGTGGTTTTTTTGTGCCTGCTATTTGCGGTCGTCTATTATATATACGTCCGCCCCAAACTGAGGTAGTGAATGATGAAAACCGGACCGCTGGATGAGAAAGAGCTGGAGTGGCTGGATGACGTGCTGGCAAAGTACAGCAATGAGGCGTCAATTGTCGACGTTGCGGAGCTGGACGGCCTGCTGACCGCAGTGCTGAGCGCGCCAACGGAGATCGAGCCGAGCGAGTGGCTGGTGGCTATCTGGGGCGGTGCGAACCACGTTCCACGCTGGTCATCTGAAAAAGAGATGGAGCGCTTTATGACGCTCTCATTCCAGCATATGAACGATATCGCTGAGCGTCTTGTCGATTACCCGGAGCAGTTTGAGCCGCTGTTTGGTACGCGCACCATTGAAGGCCAGGATCTCAGCATCGTGGAAGAGTGGTGCTTTGGCTACATGCGCGGTGTCGCGCTGAGCGACTGGTCAACGCTGCCCGAGTCGTTACAGCCTGCGCTGGAGGCCATTGCGCTGCACGGTAAAGAGGAGAACTTTACCCGTGTAGAGGAGATGACCCCGGAGGCCTTCGAGGCAAGCGTTGAAGCACTGAAACCCGCTGCGCTGGCGCTGTTTGACTACTGGGCTGACAATCAGCAGGAACGTCCGGTAAAACAGCCGATAGTGAACGGTGATAAGGTCGGGCGTAACGATCCTTGTCCGTGCGGCAGCGGTAAAAAGTACAAGCAGTGCTGTCTGCACTGATAGACACTGTAACGCCGGGCGGCACTGCGTTAGCCCGGCCTACGTTGAGCTCACTTCTCTAACCCACCTCTGGCAGCACTCCCGCTGCAATACCACACTGAATCGCAATCACCGCTACGCCGCAAAAGAGCACCAGCAGCAGAGCGGGTTTACCGCCACGTACGCGGTAATCCGACTGCGGGGTATGCTTACGGCTCTGCCACGCCAGCAGGGAAGGGATCAGCAGCGCCAGCATGGCCAGCGCCACGCCCGCATAGCCCAGTGCCATCACAAAGCCACGCGGATAGAAGAGAGCAAAGGCCAGCGGCGGCAGGAAGGTAATCGCCCCGGTCTGTAGCCTGCCCATCGCGGTATTACGACGGTTAAAGAGATCGGCCAGGTAATCAAACAGCCCCAGGGTCACGCCCAAAAACGAGGTCGCCAGCGCCAGATCGGCAAACAGGTGCACCGCCAGCTCTACGTGCGGCGAGGCTACCACGTCGCGCAGGGCCTGCAGCAGGCCGTTAAGCCCGGCGCTGTTCGCCATCAGGCCAAAGAAGGTGGTGGAGTCGATGCTGCCTAGCGTCGCCAGCTGCCAGAAGATATAGGCCACCAGCGGAATGGCGCTGCCGGTAATAAAGACCCAGCGCAGCTTCTGCACGTTGCCGTTCATGTAGCTGACGATGCTCGGCACGCTGCCGTGAAAACCAAAGGAGGTAAAGATCACCGGGATAGCAGAGAGCGCCAGCCCCTTCTCCAGCGGCAGCGTCAGAAGATTTACCTTATGCACGTGAGGCATTAGCAGCGCCAGCATCACAATCAGGAAAATCAGCTTAGCGCTGAACAGAAAACGGTTGAAGAGATCCACCAGCGACGTGCCAATGCAGACCACACCGCCTGCGACAAGGGTGAACAGCAGTACGCCGGTCGCCGGAGAGACGGAGAGGCTAAGCCACTCGCTCAGGCTGGAGGCCAGCAGCTCGCCTGCGCCGCTCATGTAAGCCGCCGTCAGGGCATACATGAGGAACAGCATGCTAAAACCGGTCGCCCACTGTCCGTAGCGCCCAAGGTAGCGGCGGGCCAGTGTACCTAGCCCGGTATCTGCCGGAACGTGCTGATACACCTCCAACAGCAGCAGGGCGGTGTAACACATCAGCCCCCACAGGCAAAATAGTAACGCCAGCGTTACGCCAAAGCCAACGCCTGCGGCGGCCAGCGGCATCGCCAGCATACCGGCACCAATGGTGGTCCCGGCAACGATAAACATACTGCCAAAAGTCCTGTTCTTCACGCTTCTCTTTACACCTGAACTGCGCACCAAAATTGTGCGGCGCAGAGTAAGGCAAAACGGTGTTTACGTCAAACCACCGTTACAATCGCTGTAAAGATAACGATACGAGTTAGGCCATCGGGTTAAGCTGAGCTCTATCAGTAGTAAACACCTGCGGGGGAGTAGTTCACCGCATGGCCCTGACACTGGTACTGAAGCGTGACGGTTTCGTTCAGGCACAGCGAGCCGCTGATGACGCTACAGGTTTTAACCGGCTGACCAAAGGCGATCGCCGTGGCATAGCCCATCTGCTGGCACTGGCGGTTTGCCGTTCCCTGAGTGGTGTAGTCGTCATACCGGGCCTTCTGCAGCATCGTCTCGTTAAAGTGCAGGCGCACCAGGCCCGTTGCCGGGTTAACGTCGGTGACTTCAGGTTCTTTCGTGATGGTGCATCCAGCAAGCAGCATCAGCGAAGCGGCGAGGAGAGATCTTTTCATGAAAACGCTCTGATTCAGTTTCGATGATCTCATCCTACAGCCAGCATAATTAGCCAATGCCCGGAATAGCCAAAGAATCTAACCGATCTAATTGCAACGGTAGCGGGAGAGGGGGTGGCCTAAGCAAAACTGTGACCGCATCTCTAATTTTTAAAACCATTTTTCATTAAATTTGAAAGTATGTTTGCCAGGTAGTAAGGTTTAAGCTGATTAGCCCTTTATGACGGGATCCCCCGCAACGCATTCAGGAGAAGAGATAATGAAAATTGCACTGATGATGGAAAACAGCCAGGCTGCCAAAAACGCCATCATTCTCAAAGAGCTGAAAACCGTCGCTGATGATAAAGGCTTCCCGGTTTTCAACGTTGGGATGAGCGATGAGAATGACCATCATCTGACCTATATCCATCTGGGCATTATGGCCAGCATCCTGCTGAATTCAAAGGCGGTGGATTTCGTGATTGCTGGCTGCGGCACCGGGCAGGGCGCGTTGATGTCGCTGAACATCCACCCGGGCGTGAACTGCGGCTACTGTATCGATCCGGCCGACGCCTTCCTGTTTGCCCAGATCAACAACGGTAATGCGCTGGCGCTGCCGTTTGCTAAAGGCTTCGGCTGGGGTGCCGAGCTGAACGTACGCTTTATCTTTGAAAAAGCCTTTACCGGCCGTAAAGGCGAAGGCTACCCGCCAGAGCGTAAAGAGCCGCAGGTGCGTAATGCCGGGATCCTTAACCAGGTGAAAGCGGCAGTGGTAAAAGATAACTATCTCGATACCCTGCGCGCCATCGATCCTGAGCTGGTGAAGACCGCCGTCTCCGGTCAGCGTTTCCAGGAGTGCTTCTTTGAACACTGCCAGGACAAAGAGATCGAAGCGTTCGTTCGCGAGATGCTTGCGTAACACATCCTGTGCCGGGCAGCGCTACGCTGACCCGGCAATGCATTACCCTTTCTTAGATGACACCGCGCTGCCCGCATCCTTCGTTAGCCTGAACGTATCGATCATGCCCACCAGACAGATCAGGGCGATAAACACAAACGCCAGCCGGAAGCTGATGCCCGGCACGCCGTCAAGCGCTAGCCAGTCGCTGGCTTTTTCCCCCAGACGAATGCCAATCGCGCCGAGCGTGATACCCAGCCCAACCGCCAGCTGCGTAGCCGTGCTGAACAGCGTATTGGCATAGCTCATCTGCGCAGAGGGGACATCGGCGAAGGCCAGCGTACTGACGCCGGTAAACTGCACCGAGCGAAAAACCCCGCCCAGATAGAGAACGACAAAAATCACCCATACCGGCGTCGTCGGCGTAATAAAGGCGCAGGCCAGCAAAGCCAGCACGTTCAGTGCGCCGTTAATCAGCAGCAGCTTTTTAAAGCCAAGCCAGCGGATCAGCGGCGTCGTGGCGGGCTTAATCGTCAGGTTACCCACGAAGACTGCCAGCACCAGCAGCCCAGCATGAAACGGATCCATCCCAAAACCGACCTGGAACATCAGCGGCAGCAGAAAGGGTACCGCGCTAATAGAGGCGCGAAACAGCGAGCCACCGTACATGGTGACGCGAAAGGTAGGCACCCGCATGGCATCAAGGCGGATCATCGGCCAGCGGACGCGTTGAAAATGGCGCAGCGCGTAGACCAGAGTGACCGTGCCTAGCGCCAGCAGGCCGATCGTCCATGCTTCATGCTGTTGTTCACCCCCCAACATCTCCATGGCGCATACCAGGCTGACCATCGCCACAGAGGTAGCGAGAAAGCCAGCCAGGTCGAACGGGCGGCGCTCATCGTCGCGAATATCGGGAATGATGCGCAGCGCCAGAATGATAGCCAGCAGGCCAATCGGCACGTTGATAAAGAAGATCCAGCGCCAGTCGGCATAGTGGGTAATAAACCCGCCCAGCGGTGGGCCGATAATAGGCGCGACCAGCGCGGGCCAGGTGAGGGTAGCGATGGCGGTGATCAGCAGATGCTTAGGCGTGGTCCGCAGCACGGCAAGCCTGCCGACGGGAACCATCAGCGCGCCACCCATCCCCTGCAACACGCGCATCGCCACAAACATCTCAACGCTGGTAGAGAGGCCGCAGAATACCGAGGCGAGGGTAAAGATCGCCAGCGCGGCGGTGAAAACCTTACGCGCACCGAAGCGGTCGGCTATCCAGCCGCTGGCCGGGATCAGCACCGCAAGGGTGATTAGGTAGGCGCTGATACCGATGTTCAGCGCGACTGCATCGACGCCAAAACTCCGCGCCATATCCGGCAGGGCCGTGGCTATCACCGTCCCGTCGAGAAACTCCATAAAAAAGGCCCCGGCGACCAGCAGCGCGGCGGGCGAGACGCCCCGCGACTTCTCCGGGAGGGTGTTTTCACTCATTTTTGGTCTGCCATTTCAAAAAAAATTATAATAATTAAAAAAAATGAAACCGCCGTAACCTACGGATTGTTAAATGATTTTTTAACAAAACGAGAATAATCACGGCGAAATTGATGTGATATGCATCACAAAGTGGTTGATTTTTGTGATGCAAGTCATATTATACGCCCATAGATAAGTAACACCTGCATAACAAAATAGCCGGAGCAAAACATGAAACTGCGCAAAATTCTGAAAAGCATTTTTGAAACCTACTGCAAGACTTTTAAAGACGTACCGCCGGGCGCTATGTTTTAATAAAATTGCTGTGATAAAAAACCTGCTGCGGCAGGTTTTTTTGTTTCTGTAACTCAGGAGTAACTATGTCTCAAAATCTAAGCGCCGATCAGGAGCTGGTGTCCGACGTTGTGGCGTGCCAGCTGGTGATCAAACAGATCCTTGACGTCATTGACGTTATCGCTCCGGTTGAGGTGCGTGAGAAGATGGCTAACCAACTCAAAACCATCGACTTCACCACGCATCCGGCCGCGGCCGATCCGGTGACCCGACGTGCCATCCAGAAAGCCATTGCCTTAATTGAGCTGAAATTTACACCGCAGGAAGAGACGCACTAAGGTGTGAATATAAGCAAATAAAGTAAACCTTTGTTTTGTTATTTTCAAACGGATGTTTTCTTTATTGCTGGCGAGGGGGAAGTCGTTGCGCCTGCGTTGAGGTTTGCGCCGGAAAGCAGGGAATGGGCGGGAGAGACTCCCGCCAGAAAGGGTAGCGCAAAGGGTTAGTGCCTGCGGCAGTTCACCACGTTAAGCAGCGCCCGATCGGTCTGGGCAATATTTTTCCCGTCCCGCAGGGAGCGATGAATCTCGCTAATTAACAGTTGCAGCAGGAGACCATCCTGCTGCTCTGCTTTCTCCAGCTCGCGCAAAAAGTTAAGCGTTTTTTCATCCTTTACCGCTTTTGCCTCTTCACTCAGCTGGGCCAGCATTTCACACCGCACGGTGTACTCTTCAAAGGCTTTCTGAAACAGCTCTTCTAAAGAATTAAAGTTATCGTGCGCATTTTCCCGCGCTTTCACCGTGGGATAGGCACCGGCGCGCTTCATAAAGTCGAATACGCGCATCATCAGATTTACCTTCTCCTGCGCCTGCGCGCGGAGAAACGTTGCCGAACCCGGTAGATCGTGCTTTGAACACCACTCACTCAATGAAAGGCAGAGATTAGATGCCTGGAACTCAAGGTTAACCTGTGAGTTGAGTTTTTGTGCCATGCCGCTCGTCGCCATAATGACCTCCTTCTGTCCTGGATGGGGCTGCGATGAATATCAGCCGTACTGCATCGACAAAACGATCGTAAAGATTTATTCATCTTACAAATGTGATCCAGCAGACACTTTTCAGCCAGGGAAAATAATAATCTTAATAAAAATAGTGGCTTACATTCATGGCTGAATGTATGTCATGGAAGGTTTCTTTAAATATGAAGGAGTTGGAGATGAAAAGAGTTGCGGTGCTGCTGGCCCCCGGTTTTGAAGAGGCGGAAGCCATAGTGACCATTGATATACTACGCCGGTTGCACATTGAGGTTGAAACCCTGGCCTGTGCCACCTCTCGCGCGGTAGTGAGCTATCACGCTATTCCTATGGTGGCTGACGCGGTTCTGAGTGAGCGCATGGATACACTTTACGACGCCGTTGTTCTGCCCGGCGGGCCGGAGGGGAGCGTCAACCTCGCGGCGAGCGCAGAGGTTATCGCCTTTGTTACCCGTCATGACGAGGCCGAGAAGCTTATCTGTCCTATCTGCTCGGCAGCCGCGCGGGTGCTGGGAGGTAACGGTCTGCTGAAGGGGCGGCGCTACGTCTGTTCAGGCGATCTGTATGAAACCGTGACCGACGGTCACTATGTCGATGCCGCCGTCGTAGAGGATGGGAATCTGATTAGCGGCAAGGGATTAGGCCGGGTGTTCGATTTTGCCTTTGCCGTCTCAGCGCGCCTGTTGGGTGATGATGCCCCCGTGCGCGACCACGCAGATCATATCTACTATCCGCTTTAACAATTCTTTCTCACTACCCCCCGTCAGGCCACAAGGATAAGCTGGCTGGCCTGATGGACAATGCTGCTATACCCCTATGGATTTGTCTGACAAATACGCCAATTCTTATGAAGATATTCGCTGAATTTATGCACGCTTTTACTGTAATTCTGCGGTGTGATGGCGCTCTCCTATGGAGAATCAATTTCCCGCTAAAACTACTCTTCAGCAATAGCATCTCCTGATAGACGTGTGCTAATGCCTTGTTTTAAGGCTGATTAGACAGCTCATAAACTCTCATTCCCTACATAAAAAAGCGTTAAAGCTGGAGTAAACCATGCACAAATTCACTAAAGCGCTGGCGGCCATTGGTTTAGCTGCCGTTATGTCACAATCCGCTATCGCCGAGACGATGAAGCTCGGTTTTTTGGTTAAGCAGCCCGAAGAGCCGTGGTTCCAGACCGAGTGGAAATTCGCTGATAAGGCAGGCAAAGATTTAGGTTTCGAGGTCATTAAAATTGCCGTGCCGGACGGTGAGAAAACGCTGAACGCCATCGATAGTCTGGCTGCCAGCGGAGCAAAAGGGTTTGTTATCTGCACCCCGGATCCCAAGCTGGGCTCAGCGATTGTCGCCAAAGCACGCGGCTATGACATGAAGGTCATTGCCGTGGACGATCAATTCGTCAACGCCAAAGGCAAGCCGATGGAGACCGTACCGCTGGTAATGATGGCCGCCAGCGAGATTGGCGCTCGCCAGGGGCAGGAGCTGTATAAAGAGATGCAGAAACGCGGCTGGGATGTGAAAGAGACCGGCGTAATGGCGATCACCGCCGACGAGCTGGATACCGCCCGTCGCCGCACCTCTGGCTCAATGGATGCCCTGAAAGCCGCAGGCTTCCCGGAGAAACAGATCTATAAGGTCCCGACCAAATCCAACGATATTCCCGGTGCGTTTGATGCCGGCAACTCCCTGCTGGTTCAGCATCCTGAAGTGAAACACTGGCTGGTGGTCGGCATGAACGACAACACCGTGCTGGGCGGCGTGCGCGCGACCGAAGGGCAGGGCTTCAAAGCTGCCGACGTGATCGGTATCGGTATTAACGGCGTTGACGCCGTGAGCGAGCTCTCTAAGGCGCAGGGTACCGGCTTCTACGGCTCGCTGCTGCCAAGCCCGGACGTCCACGGCTATAAGACCAGCGAGATGCTCTACAACTGGGTGGAAAAAGGCGTCGAGCCGCCGAAGTTCACCGCGGTGACCGACGTGGTGCTGATCACCCGCGACAACTTTAAAGAAGAGTTAGCGAAGAAAGGGCTAGGCGTGAAGTAATTCGCGCCGTTGGTTGCGCCCTTCACCACAGGCTTAAAACGCCGGGTGAGGGGCCAGTCGTACCATAAATGCGTCACGGAGACGTTATGCAACAGTCAACTCCATATCTCTCTTTTCGTGGTATTAGCAAAACCTTCCCCGGCGTGAAAGCCCTGAGCGACATCAGCTTCGACTGCTATGCCGGTCAGGTGCACGCCCTGATGGGGGAGAACGGCGCGGGTAAATCGACGCTGTTAAAAATTCTTAGCGGCAACTATGCCCCCTCCGCTGGCACGCTGGTGCTGCAGGGGAAAGAGGTCAGCTTTGCCGACACCACTGCCGCGCTGAATGCCGGGGTGGCGATCATCTATCAGGAGCTGCATCTGGTTCCCGAGATGACCGTCGCGGAAAATATCTATCTTGGCCAGCTGCCGCAGAAGGGCGGACTGGTGAATCGTTCCCTGCTGAATTATGAGGCCCGACTCCAGCTGGAGCATCTTGGGCTGGATATCGATCCGCAGACGCCGCTGAAATATCTCTCCATCGGCCAGTGGCAGATGGTCGAGATTGCCAAGGCGCTGGCGCGCAACGCGAAAGTAATCGCCTTCGATGAGCCGACCAGCTCGCTCTCGGCGCGGGAGATCGACAACCTGTTTCGGGTGATCCGCGAGCTGCGCAATGAGGGACGGGTGATCCTCTACGTTTCCCACCGTATGGAGGAGATTTTTGCCCTCAGCGACGCTATCACCGTCTTTAAAGACGGGCGCTACGTGCGTACCTTTGACGATATGCAGCAGGTCAACCACGACTCGCTGGTGCAGGCGATGGTCGGGCGCGATCTTGGCGACATCTACGGCTGGCAGCCGCGAGAGTACGGCGCGGAGATGCTGCGCCTGGAGGGGGTTAAAGCCCCCGGCGTGCGTCATCCCGTGAGCTTTTCGGTGCGGCGCGGCGAAATCGTCGGCCTGTTTGGGCTGGTGGGAGCTGGGCGCAGCGAACTGATGAAGGGGCTGTTCGGTGGCACGCGCATCACCGCAGGCCAGCTAATCATCGACGGTAAGCCGCTGACTATTCAAAAGCCGGCCCACGCCATTCGCGCCGGGATGATGCTCTGTCCCGAGGATCGTAAAGCCGAAGGTATTATTCCCGTCCACTCCGTGCGTGACAACATCAACATCAGCGCCCGACGTAAGTCCGTTCGCGCTGGATGTCTGATTAACGACGGCTGGGAGGTGGAAAACGCCGACCACCATATTCGCTCCCTTAATATCAAAACCCCCGGCGCTGAGCAGCTGATTATGAATCTCTCTGGCGGGAACCAGCAGAAAGCCATTCTTGGCCGCTGGCTCTCGGAAGAGATGAAGGTCATTTTGCTCGATGAGCCGACGCGCGGCATAGACGTGGGCGCGAAGCATGAGATCTACAACGTTATCTACGCCCTGGCGTCACGCGGCGTAGCGGTACTGTTTGCCTCCAGCGACCTGCCGGAAGTGCTCGGCGTCGCCGATCGCATTTTGGTGATGCGGGAAGGGGAGATCGCCGGCGAGCTGCTGCACGGCGAAGCAGACGAAAAACAGGCGCTAAGCCTCGCCATGCCTAAAGTGAGTCAGGCCGTTGCCTGAGTAAGGAGAGTATGATGTCATCAGTAACAAGCTCCGGCGCAGGAAAGTCGCCGTTTAGTCTGGGGCGTATCTGGGATCACTACGGCATGCTGGTGGTCTTTGCCGTACTGTTTATCGGCTGCGCCCTGTTTGTGCCTAACTTTGCCAGCTTCGTCAATATGAAGGGGCTGGGGCTCGCCATCTCAATGTCGGGCATGGTGGCCTGCGGAATGCTCTTCTGCCTGGCCTCCGGCGACTTTGACCTGTCGGTGGCCTCGGTCATTGCCTGTGCGGGCGTCACCGCGGCAGTGGTGATCAACATGACGGAGAGCCTGTGGATCGGCGTCTTTGCGGGCCTGATGCTGGGCGTGCTGAGCGGCCTGGTTAACGGCTTCGTCATTGCCAAGCTGAAGATCAATGCCCTGATTACCACCCTCGCGACGATGCAGATCGTGCGCGGCCTCGCCTATATCATCTCCGACGGTAAAGCTGTGGGGATTGAAGACGAGCGTTTCTTCACCCTCGGCTATACCAACTGGTTGGGTCTGCCTGCGCCTATCTGGCTGACCGTGGCCTGCCTTATCATCTTTGGTTTCCTGCTTAATAGAACCACCTTTGGCCGTAATACGCTGGCCATTGGCGGCAATGAAGAGGCCGCTCGCCTGGCGGGGGTGCCGGTGGTACGCACAAAAATCATTATCTTTGTGCTCTCCGGCCTGGTATCGGCCGCCGCCGGGATCATTCTGGCGTCGCGCATGACCAGCGGCCAGCCAATGACCTCCATTGGTTACGAGCTGATCGTCATCTCTGCCTGCGTGCTAGGCGGGGTTTCCCTTAAAGGCGGCATAGGAAAAATCTCGTATGTGGTGGCGGGTATCCTGATCCTTGGCACCGTAGAGAATGCCATGAACCTGCTGAATATCTCCCCCTTCTCGCAGTACGTTGTACGCGGCCTGATCCTACTGGCGGCGGTCATCTTCGACCGTTACAAACAGAAGGCCAAGCGTACCGTCTGATGTCTGGCACCTCGCCAAACGGTCTCTTTTTTAATCGTTTTTACCTCTCAGCCAGCCGCAATTGCGGCTGGTTTCTTTGCTTTAAAATGGCGAGGAGCGTGACACTGGCTATACTTACATGGCTAATGATAATGAGAGATGGTCGTGAACGCGGCATCGAAACCAGAAAGGAGGAGACCAGGGTGGCTGACCAGTTAGCTGTACCGCCTGTACTTTCCGCAAACTATGCTTACTTCTTTGACCTCGACGGAACCCTCGCCGAAATCAAACCTCGTCCCGATCAGGTCTTTATTCCCACCGGGGTACTTACCCTGCTCAAACGTCTGGCCGAAATGAATCAGGGCGCGGTGGCGCTGGTATCGGGTCGCTCCATGAAAGAGCTGGATGCAATTGCATCCCCGCTGCATTTCCCGCTCGCCGGGGTGCATGGCGCACAGCGACGCGACTTCCAGGACAAAACGCACGAGATCGCCCTGCCGGAAGAGCAGGTTCAGCAGATGGAGCTGGAGCTGATCGCGGCGCTCGATCCCCTGAAGGGGACGGAGCTGGAGGCGAAAGGGATGGCGTTTGCGCTGCACTATCGTCAGGCCGTTCATCATGAAGAGGCTATCTTTGCGCTGGCAAAGGCGATGGAAGAGAAATATCCGAATTTAGCGCTGCAGCCGGGTAAATGCGTGGTAGAGCTGAAACCACGTGGTATCAATAAAGGAGCAGCAGTAGAAGCATTCATGCAGGAGCCGCCTTTTTGCGGGCGCAAACCTGTTTTCCTGGGAGACGACCTCACTGACGAGGCAGGCTTCAAGGTTGTGAATCGCCTTGATGGCGTATCCGTAAAGGTCGGTATTGGCGCAACGCAGGCGCAGTACCGCCTGGAAAGCGTCGCGGACGTTCATCAATGGCTCGAAAATATTACTGACCATCAACAACAAGAAGAAATGGCGTTAACTAACAGGAGAGATGGCTATGAGTCGCTTAGTCGTAGTATCTAATCGTATCGCACCGCCGGATGATAAAAAATCAAGCGCCGGTGGGCTGGCCGTCGGCATTATGGGTGCACTGAAAGGAACCGGCGGACTCTGGTTTGGCTGGAGCGGTGAGATTGGTAATGAAGATCAGCCGCTAAAGAAGGTTACCCATGGCAATATCACCTGGGCCTCATTTAACCTCAGCGAGCAGGATTATGATGAGTACTACAGCCAGTTTTCCAATGCCGTGCTGTGGCCCGCGTTCCATTACCGTCTTGATTTAGTGAAGTTCCAGCGTGAGGCCTGGGAGGGCTATCAGCGCGTGAACGCACTGCTGGCGGATAAGCTGGTGCCGCTGCTGGAAGAAGACGATATCCTCTGGATCCACGATTACCATCTGCTGCCGTTTGCCAATGAGCTGCGCCAGCGCGGCGTAAATAACCAGATTGGCTTCTTCCTGCATATTCCATTCCCGACGCCGGAAATCTTTAACGCACTGCCGCCGCATGCCGAACTGCTGGAGCAGCTGTGCGACTACGATCTGTTGGGCTTCCAGACCGAGAGCGACCGGGAGTCCTTCCTTGACAGCCTCTCCAGCCAAACGCGCTTAACGGCCCGGGGCGACAAGACCCATACCGCATGGGGCAAAACCTTCCGTACCGAAGTCTATCCTATTGGGATTGAGCCGGAAGAGATCGCTCAGCAGGCCTCTGGCCCGCTGCCGCCGAAGCTGGCGCAGCTTAAAGCCGAGCTGGCAAACGTGAAAAACATCTTCTCCGTTGAGCGGCTGGACTACTCTAAGGGCCTGCCGGAACGTTTCCATGCCTATGAAACCCTTCTGGAGAAGTTCCCGCAGCACCACGGTAAAATCCGCTATACGCAGATTGCACCTACCTCGCGCGGCGAGGTTCAGGCCTACCAGGATATTCGTCATCAGCTGGAGACCGAAGCTGGACGTATTAACGGTAAATATGGTCAGCTGGGCTGGACACCGCTCTACTATCTCAACCAGCACTTCGATCGTAAGTTGCTGATGAAGGTCTTCCGCTACGCCGACGTGGGCCTGGTAACGCCGCTACGTGACGGGATGAACCTCGTTGCTAAAGAGTACGTGGCGGCGCAGGATCCGGCTAACCCCGGCGTGCTGGTGCTCTCTAAGTTTGCCGGTGCGGCGAACGAGCTGACTTCAGCGCTGCTGGTTAACCCATACGACCGTGACGATGTGGCTAATGCCATGAACCGGGCGCTGACCATGCCGCTGGCGGAGCGTATTTCTCGCCACGCCGACATGATGGATGTGATCAGAAAAAATGACATTCAGCACTGGCAGGAGAGGTTTATTGCCGATTTAAAGCGCATAGCGCCTCGTAATGCAGAGACCCTTCTGCAGAATAACGTGGCGACCTTCCCCAAGCTGGCGTAATCACGCCTGCGCTCCCGCTGCGGCGGGGGCGCTATTCATCCCTTAGCGGTACCAGCAGCACGTCAACCTTACTTGCTCCCACCACACCCTTAGCCGAACAGGCCGCCCGCGAAAAATAGCGCTGATTATGGTTACCATAAATAACCAGATCGATCCCGTCTCGCTCACAAAGATGAACAATATTCTCACTCAACGCGCCTGAGGCAATAATCGTTTCAGCAATGGGATAATCGACTTGCGCAATGAGTTCATTCATAAACAGCTGCGTCTCCTCCTGCATGAGATCGCGCAGGTTTTCCATCATCGGCGCAGCAAACTGATTATATATTTCGGGATCGTTAGTGAGGGTAAGCAGACTAATGCGTGCTTGATAGGGACGGGCAATGGATACGGCTTTTTTAAGCAGTAAATGGCTTTCTGAGTTAACGGCAACCGCAACCAACAGATGAGAATAGCTCATATCTCGCTCCTTTATGGAGAATGAACCCTTGACGTATCTTTACCTTCTTTTTACAAAGCATGCAAGCAAAAAAGTGTGACAAACCTGTGAACATTATCATAAATATTCACTAATTATTCCAGCGCATGGAATAGCGCCATTGGCCGATATGTTAACAAAATTGAACGACTTAATGGAAATTTGGCACATTATATTATGCATTGCTCGCTGTTCTTCACCAATGGTTAACAAATTTGCAATCATTTTACAAGTTTGAGAAATAAGTTTAGCTGCGCTTTAATTTGCTGATTAATAATGATTTTTTTAAATAACCACACGCTTATAAAGCCAATGGCGCCTTCAGGTGTCCTATAAAGTCCGAGGTCTGATGACTGGTCACCAGTTAACACATAAAACTGAATGACTATTCGCCGAAAAGGAATAGAAAAGGCTCTTCATTGTACAAAAAACGAACAATCACTAAGTCAAAAGTATGGATTTCTTTAAAATATTCACGTAAATTATGTGACGTAGATCACATTATTTTCAAATTATTCACCGCAGCCAATTGTATGTCCTACGGGTCGCGAGTACAGTTGCGTCGCTTTAAGAAAAATCTTAGTAAATTGTAAGAATTGATTGAAAGCGTAACGGAGAGAGGTGGCAGACAATGCGATCGCCGTCACGTAAAACAACTAAGTTCAAACGATGCATTTCGCCTTATCTTTTTTAATACCGGGTTTTTTTCCCGGCGACATCACGGGGTGCGGCTTGACCGCATAAGACACTAGTTGGTTATTCTGGATGGGAAAAATGCATACATCCGAGTTGCTGAAACATATTTATGACATCAACCTGTCATATTTACTGCTCGCACAGCGTTTGATTAGTCAAGATAAAGCCTCCGCTATGTTCCGTCTGGGCATGAGCGAGGAGATGGCGTCTACCATGGGTGAGTTATCACTTCCGCAAATGGTGAAATTAGCTGAAACCAATCAGCTAATCTGTCAGTTCCGTTTTGACAGTCATCAAACCATTACCCGTCTGACGCAGGAGTCTCGCGTAGACGACCTCCAGCAGGTCCATACCGGTATTTTGCTCTCGACGCGTTTGCTCAATGAGAGCAACCAAAGTGCTGACGCAACGTCCCGGAAGAAAAGGGCTTAATAATGACCGAAAAGAGCATTGTCCAGGAAGCGCGTGATATTCAACTCGCGATGGAACTGATTACGCTGGGCGCGCGTTTGCAAATGCTGGAAAGCGAAACGCAGCTCAGCCGTGGCCGCCTCATCAAACTCTACAAAGAACTTCGTGGTAGCCCGCCGCCGAAAGGGATGCTCCCTTTTTCAACCGACTGGTTTATGACGTGGGAACAGAATATTCATGCCTCAATGTTCTGCAACGCCTGGCAATTTTTGCTCAAAACAGGCCTGTGCAGCGGCGTTGATGCGGTGATTAAAGCCTATCGCCTCTATCTGGAACAGTGCCCGCAGCCGGAAGAGGGGCCGTTGTTAGCCCTGACGCGTGCCTGGACATTAGTCCGTTTTGTTGAGAGCGGTATGCTGCAACTTTCAAGCTGCAACTGCTGCAGCGGTAATTTTATTACCCATGCTCACCAGCCCGTTGGGAGTTTTGCCTGCAGTTTATGCCAGCCGCCGTCCAGGGCCGTAAAAAGACGTAAACTTTCCCCGGAAGCTGCCGATATTATTCCACAACTGCTGGATGAACAGATCAAACAGGCTGTTTAACGTAACGGCGTGGGTAACACTCCAGCAGCGGTAAGCAATTACCGCTGCTTTTTTTTGCCTCCCCGTTGGGTTAGACCCTAAAAAACTGTTTTTCCTTGCCTTAGTCAACAGCGGAAGGATGATGTCGTGCTGATCTTATTAGGTTACCTTGTTGTTCTCGGTACAGTCTTTGGCGGTTACATGATGACCGGCGGACACCTTGGGGCACTTTATCAACCGGCTGAGCTGATTATTATCGGCGGCGCGGGCGTGGGTGCGTTTATTGTGGGTAATAACGGCAAAGCCATCAAAGGAACGCTTAAGGCGCTTCCCTTGCTGTTTCGTCGCTCCAAATACACAAAAGCTGTCTACATGGATCTTCTGGCGCTGCTCTATCGCCTGATGGCCAAGTCGCGCCAGCAGGGGATGTTCTCCCTGGAGCGTGACATTGAGAATCCGAAAGAGAGCGAAATTTTTGCCAACTATCCGCGGATCCTTGCCGATCCGGTGATGCTGGAATTTATCGTCGACTATCTGCGCCTGATCATCAGCGGCAATATGAACACCTTCGAAATCGAAGCGCTGATGGACGAAGAGATCGAGACCCACGAGAGCGAAGCCGAAGTGCCGGCAAACAGCCTGGCCATGGTCGGCGACTCGCTGCCTGCGTTTGGTATCGTGGCGGCGGTCATGGGTGTGGTTCACGCCCTGGCCTCGGCGGATCGCCCGGCGGCCGAGCTGGGGGCACTGATCGCCCATGCGATGGTAGGGACCTTCCTCGGTATTCTGCTGGCCTACGGTTTTATCTCGCCGCTGGCAACCGTGCTGCGCCAGAAGAGCGCGGAAACCACCAAGATGATGCAGTGCGTCAAGATCACGCTGCTCTCCAACCTGAATGGCTATGCGCCACCGATTGCCGTTGAATTTGGCCGCAAAACGCTCTACTCCAGCGAGCGACCGTCCTTTATCGAACTGGATGAGCACGTCCGCGCGGTCCGTAACCCAAACCAGCAGACCACGACTGAGGATGCATGAAAAACCAGGCCCATCCTATTGTCGTTGTAAAACGGCGCAAGCATAAGGGGCACGGAGGCGGCTCGCACGGATCCTGGAAGATCGCCTACGCCGATTTTATGACGGCAATGATGGCATTCTTCCTGGTGATGTGGCTGATCTCTATCTCCAGTCCGAAAGAGCTGATCCAGATTGCGGAGTACTTCCGCACCCCGCTGGCGACCTCCATTGCCGGTGGCCCGCGGATCTCCAACAGCGATAGCCCCATCCCTGGCGGCGGTGATGACGTCACCCAGCAGAAAGGGGAGGTGCAGCGCCAGCCTAACGTCGAAGATCTGCGCCAGAAGATGGAGCAGTCTCGTCTGAGCAAGCTACGCGGCGATCTCGATCAGCTGATCGAGGCCGATCCGAAGCTGCGCGCGCTGCGTCCGCACCTGAAGATTGACCTGGTGCAGGAGGGGCTGCGTATTCAGATTATCGATAGCCAAAACCGGCCAATGTTTAAAACCGGCAGCGCCGAGGTGGAGCCTTACATGCGCGATATCCTGCGCGCGATTGCGCCGGTGCTAAATAACATTCCGAACCGTATCAGCCTCTCCGGCCACACCGATGACTTCCCGTATGCCAACGGTGAGCGCGGCTACAGCAACTGGGAGCTGTCTGCCGACCGTGCAAACGCCTCACGGCGCGAGCTGGTTGTAGGCGGGCTGGACGACGGGAAAGTGCTGCGCGTGGTCGGCATGGCCGCCACCATGCGCCTGAGCGACAAAGGATCTGATGACGCCATTAACCGTCGTATCAGTCTTTTAGTACTCAATAGACAAGCAGAACAGGCAATTCTGCACGAAAACGCCGAAAGCCAAAACGAGCCGGTAAGTGTATTACAACAGCCGGGGGCACAGCCTCAGGCGACCGTTCCCACATCGCCACAACCCGATCCGAGGTGATAGCGTGAGCATGGATATTAGCGATTTTTATCAGACGTTTTTTGATGAAGCTGACGAGTTGTTGGCTGACATGGAGCAACACCTGCTGGACCTGGTGCCGGAAGCGCCCGATTCAGAGCAGCTCAATGCCATCTTTCGTGCGGCCCACTCCATAAAGGGGGGAGCAGGCACGTTTGGCTTTACCATTTTGCAGGAGACCACGCACCTGATGGAAAACCTGCTGGATGAGGCCCGGCGCGGAGAGATGCAGCTCAATACCGACATTATTAACCTGTTTTTGGAAACCAAAGATATTATGCAGGAACAGCTCGACGCCTATAAAAGCTCGCAAGAGCCAGATGCTGCCAGCTTTGAGTATATCTGCAATGCGCTGCGCCAGCTGGCGCTGGAAGCGAAAGGCGAAGTGCCTTCCGCTGCGGCCGGTGGCGCTAAGCTGACCGTTGTCGATAATGCCCAGGCCGTCGCTGATACCGCGTCCGCCGCCGCGCCTGCGGCTGCAAACGATGGCAAACTGCGTATTGTCCTGTCGCGTCTGAAAGAGGGCGAAGTTAACCTGCTGGAAGACGAGCTGAAAAACCTGGCCACCCTTAGCGACGTTGTCAAAGGCGCGGATTCTCTGAGCGCGACGCTGGAAGGCGGCGTGAGTGAAGATGACCTGGTTGCCGTGCTGTGCTTCGTGATCGAGCCGGATCAGATCAGCTTTACCGATGCGCCAGCAGCGGCCGCCGTCACCGAGGCTGCACCTGCTGCCCCGACGCCGGTCGCCCAGCCGGTAGTGGCTGCCCCGGTTGCAGCAAGCGCACCGCGCGAGCAGCCTGCCGCCCGTCATGAGCGCGCTGAGAAACCGGCCCGCGTGAGCGAATCTACCAGCATCCGCGTTGCCGTTGAAAAAGTGGACCAGCTGATCAACCTGGTCGGCGAACTGGTGATCACCCAGTCGATGCTGGCCCAGCGTTCTAACGAACTGGATCCGGTCAACCATGGCGATCTGATCACCAGCATGGGTCAGCTACAGCGTAACGCCCGCGATCTGCAAGAGTCGGTGATGTCCATCCGTATGATGCCGATGGAGTACGTCTTTAGCCGCTTCCCGCGCCTGGTGCGAGACCTGGCGAGCAAGCTCAACAAACAGATCGAACTGACGCTGCTGGGCAGCTCGACCGAACTGGATAAGAGCCTGATCGAGCGCATTATTGACCCGTTAACGCACCTGGTGCGTAACAGCCTGGACCACGGCATTGAGCTACCGGATAACCGTGTTGCCGCTGGAAAATCCCCGGTCGGTAACCTGACCCTTTCCGCCGAGCATCAGGGCGGCAATATCTGTATCGAAGTGATCGATGACGGCGCAGGCCTCAACCGTGAGCGCATCCTGGCGAAAGCGGTATCGCAGGGCATGGCGGTGCATGAAAACATGACCGACGAAGAAGTTGGCATGCTGATCTTCGCCCCTGGCTTCTCCACCGCAGAGCAGGTGACCGACGTCTCCGGCCGCGGCGTGGGCATGGACGTGGTGAAACGTAACATCCAGGAGATGGGTGGCCACGTTGAGATCCAGTCGAAGCAGGGCGCAGGTACTACCATCCGCATTCTGCTGCCGCTGACGCTGGCGATCCTCGATGGCATGTCGGTGAAGGTGAGCGACGAGGTCTTTATCCTGCCGCTGAACGCGGTGATGGAGTCCCTGCAGCCGCGTGAAGAGGATCTGCATCCGCTGGCGGGCGGCGAGCGCGTGCTGGAAGTGCGCGGCGAATATCTGCCGCTGGTTGAGCTGTGGAAAGTCTTTGACGTCGACGGCGCTAAAACAGAAGCGACGAAAGGCATCGTGGTGATCCTGCAAAGCGCAGGCCGCCGCTACGCGCTGCTGGTGGATCAGCTTATTGGTCAGCACCAGGTTGTCGTGAAGAACCTTGAGAGCAACTACCGTAAGGTGCCGGGCATCTCCGCTGCAACTATCCTCGGCGATGGCAGCGTGGCGCTGATCGTCGATGTGTCGGCGTTACAGGGATTAAACCGTGAGCAACGTGTGGCGTACACAGCCGCCTGATTTAGTTAAAAAGGTAAATATATGACCGGTATGAGTAATGTAACGAAACTGGCTGGTGAGCCATCGGGTCAGGAATTTCTGGTATTCACTTTAGGCGATGAAGAGTACGGCATCGATATCCTGAAAGTGCAGGAGATCCGCGGTTACGATCAGGTAACCCGTATTGCCAATACCCCGGACTTTATCAAAGGGGTAACTAACCTGCGCGGTGTGATTGTGCCCATCGTCGATCTGCGGGTTAAATTCAGCCAGCAGGACGTGGAGTATAACGATAACACCGTGGTGATCGTGCTTAATCTCGGGCAGCGTGTGGTCGGAATTGTGGTCGACGGCGTCTCTGACGTACTGTCGCTGGCCTCCGATCAGATCCGTCCTGCGCCGGAGTTTGCCGTTACCCTGTCAACGGAATATCTCACCGGCCTCGGCGCGCTGGGTGATCGCATGCTGATCCTGGTCAACATCGAGAAGCTGCTGAACAGCGATGAGATGGCTCTGCTGGACAGCGCAACGGCGCACGTTGCCTGATGCCCCTCAACGCTCCCGGCCCCGGGAGCGTTTTTTTAACCCCTATTTCATGCCGCTTTTTCATTACTCATTAATAAGCTTTAAGTTTTGCTAAAACCGCGAATGCAACACTGGACAATATATTGTGAAGCAGATCACGCGATAATGAATATATCATTCCCGTTGCACTTTGTTACGAGCTGTTAACAACGTTAATGCTTTGAAAGATAATGCAATTTTGTGTCAATACGCCGATGGTTTGAGCAGGGCTTTACAGGGTGGTTCTTTGCAACCCCGTAAGCTAAATTTCTGTTAATCCTGCTTTTTCACAGAGGCGACAACATGAACAGAAAAATCCTCCTCGTTTTGGCAAGCGGTGCGCTGGCTCTGGCCGGAAACGCCCATGCGGTAACCAGCAGTGGGACCATCAACGCAACGCTGACCTTAACTAACGGCTGCCTGATCAACGGCTCGCCGAACCAGAGCGGCATTAACTTCGGCTCTCTGGACTTCGGTACTCATCCCGCTACTTTCTCCGAGCTAACCACGCAGCTCACCGGGGCTAACGGCGGCAACAGCTTTGCTATTCAGTGCACCACCGATACCTATACCGTGCAGATCACCGGCACCACCAATACCGTAGCGCCTGCCACGGTGGTAGGCACGCCCGGCACGCCAGCGCGCTATTTGGTTAACACCGCTAATGCAACTCAGGGCGTAGCCTACAGCCTCTACAGCGACAGCGGCTTCAGTAACGTCATCGCCAATAACGCTCCGCTGCCGGTGGCCTCGACGGCCGGCGGCGTGAATAACTACACCCTCTTTGGCCGCATCCAGGGGGGTGGCAACAGCGTAACCGTTGTCCCTGGTACCTACTCCGATACGATAAACGTTAGCGTGATCTACTGACGCCAGCGCAATGAAGCCTGAGGGAGTCGACACGCTCCCGGCGCCTGGCCGAAGCATGCTGCGCATCGTCTTCGGTTTGGGGCTGCTGGGGTGGGCAGGGAGCGCCACCGCGCTGACGGTCAGCACCCAGTCATTTCAGGTTGGAGCAACCATTGCGGCAGGATGCTCGGTAGTCAGCGGCAGCGGCGGCCTGCTCGGCTCTCTGGACTTCGGGAGTCGCAGCGGCGTGGCAAGCGGTCAGGTCACGACCAGCTTTGTGCCCAATAGCGCGCTCTCTCTCGCCTGCACCCCCGGAGTGGCGTTAAGCATGAGTATCAACGGCGGTCTGAACTACGGGACCGTGCGCAACATGCAGCGCAGCGGGGGCACGGATCGCGTGCCATATCGACTCTATCGCAGCAGCACGCTGGCGGCCAACACGGAAATTGGCGTTAACCAGCCGTTCTCGATCACCTACAGCGATAGCAACAATATCGCGCTGACGCTGTTTGGCGCGGCGCAGCTCACGGGGTTTAGCCCCGCAGGAAATTATACCGATCAACTGACCGTAACGTTGTCCTGGTAAGGTCATACAGGGAGAAGGATCATGAAAACCATTATGGGCCGGAGCCTAATAGCAGGTGCCATGCTGGCGCTAACGGGTATGACGCAGCAGGCACAGGCGGCAGCCACCATTCTACTCTGGCCAATCGATCCCTGGCTGGCCGCCGATGCGAAAGCGACCGAGCTGTGGATCCAGAATCAGGGGAATACGCCGACAACGATGCAGGTGCGCATCATGCGCTGGACCCAGGAGGGCGGGCATGAACGCTATCAGGCCCAGCAGGACGTGGTCGCCAGCCCGCCGATTGTGCGGATCGATAAAGGCGGCAAACAGCTGATTCGCCTGATCAAGCAGAGCCAGGTTCCCGCCGGTATTGAGCAAGGCTACCGGATCATTGTGGATGAGATCCCCCAGCCCGCAAGCAACGACACGCCGCAGATTGGCCTGAAAATTCAGATGCGCTACTCCATTCCGCTGTTTGTCTACGGCCAAGGCGTGGAGACCACCACCGAGGGGGCCAACCATGCCTTGGTTAACGCCCGGGATCTGAGCTGGCGGGTGATCCGCGAAGGGGGGAAACCCGCGCTGGAGGTACGCAACCGCAGCGATGTGCACGTGCGCCTGAGCCAGGTTAGCATTCAGCAGGGCAGCCAGCGGCGCGAGCTGGCCGACGGCCTGCTGGGATACGTGCTGCCGGGCGGGGCGCGCAGCTGGCCGCTCCCCTCAGGGCTGAGCAATCCGACGACCATGACGGCGACGATTAATGCCAGGGATACCAAATGGCAGTCGTCTCCCGCAAACTGATCCTGCCGCTGATGATGCTGCTGGGGGGAGTGACGGATGCGCTGGCAGAGGAGGGGGATGATGCTCTCCCGCCGCCCCCGGATGCGCAGGCTATTAACGCTCAGGCGGTCTTCCATCTTTCGCTGGTGGTTAACTATTACGATACCGAACTCGTGGTGCCCGTTACGCGGCGTCAGGGGAACTATATCGTTGCCAACAGCGACCTGCAGCGGGCCGGGATCCCCGCCGAGCACCTGCCACCTGGCGACGTTGACCTCTCGACGCTGGCCGACGTTCGCACAGAATATGACAGCAATCACCAGCGGCTGCTGCTGTTTGTGCCTCGGGAGTGGGTTGGGGATCGCGCTACCTCCTTTAGCGGCGAAACCGCGCGGACCAAACCGCACTACGGGCAGGGAGCGCTGCTCAACTACGACGTCTATACCAGCAGCACCGAGCACGCCGGCAGCCAGGCCTCCCTGTGGCATGAGTTCCGCTACTTCGACAGCAACGCGGTGTTCTCCTCCACCGGCACGCTGCGGGAGTATCTCTCCGGCACCGCCGGGCAAAACCAGGGCTATACCCGCTACGACACTACGCTGCTGTTTACCAATGAGGATGATGCCACCGAGTGGCAGCTGGGAGACGTTATCTCCGACTCGCTGAACTGGAGCAGCAGCGTGCGCATGGGCGGGATCCGCTACGGACGCGACTTCTCGCTGCGCCCGGATCTGGTCACCTGGCCGCTACCGGCCTTTACCGGCGAAGCGGCGGTGCCGACGGCGGTCGACGTCTTTATCAACGGCTACCGGGCCGGATCCACCCAGCTTCAGCCTGGCCCTTTTACCCTGACCAATCTGCCCTATATTAACGGGGCGGGGGATGCGGTGCTGGTCACCACCGACGCGCTGGGCCGCCAGGTCAGCACCACGCTGCCGTTCTACGTCTCCAGCGACGTGCTGAAGAGCGGCATTACCGATGGGGCCGTCACTCTCGGCAGCCTGCGGCGTAACTACGGCATTGACGACTTCAACTATGGTCCGGCTGCGGGCAGCGGCTCTCTGCGCTATGGGGTAACGGATTACTTCACCTTTGAAGGCCATGGTGAAGCCGCAGAAGAGCTGACCCTCGGCGGCGCGGGCGGGGTGGTGAAGCTGGGCCAGTATGGCGTGGTGAACTCGTCATGGACTGAGAGCCGGATGCGCGGCAGCAGCGGCAGCCAGTTCAACTGGGGCTACCAGTACAGCACCAGCGTCTTCAGCATCGCCACCCAGCACACCCGCCGCGAGCGCGGCTTTGGCAACCTGGCCCTCTACGATCAGACCATCGTTTACGATGACGATCGCCAGCCGCTGGCGACCCTGAGCCGCAATACCGATCAATATTCGCTGACCTTTAACATGGGCGACTATGGCAACGTCGGCGCGGCCTGGATTGGCGTCCGCAGCTTCGATAACCAGAAGACCGAGCTGCTGAACCTCTCGTGGAGCCGTAATTTGTGGGGCAGCAGCAGCCTCTACCTGGCAGCCAGCCACGATAAGCAGCGGGACGACTGGAGCTTTGCGATGTCGCTGCAAATTCCCATCGGCGAGCGGGACAGCGCGGCCATCAGCATAGAGAAAACCCCGGACGCGGGCACCAGCCAGCGCATCAACTATAACCACGCGATGCCTACCGACGGGGGCTTCGGCTGGAATATGGCCTTTGCCCGCCAGCCGCAGTCGGATAACTATCAGCAGGCCACGCTCAACTGGCGCAACAACAGCGTGGAATTACAGGGAGGCGGCTACGGCGAGTCAGGCATGATGACCTGGTGGGGAGAGGCGCTGGGTTCGCTGGTGCTGATGGACGGCCAGCTTTTTGCGGCTAACAAGATCAACGACGCCTTTGTGGTGGTCAGCACCGGCGGCAATGCCAACGTGCCGGTAAGCTATGAGAACCAGCCGGTAGGTAAGACCAACGACAAAGGCTATCTGCTGGTGAGCGGCGTCTCGGCGTACTATCCCGCCAGCTACAGTATCAATACCCTCAATCTGCCAGCCGATACGCGCCTGAAAGAGACCGAGCGACGGATCGCCCTGCGCCGCCAGAGCGGCTACCTGGTGGAGTTTCCGATGGAGCAGGAGCGGGTCGCCAGCGTGATCCTGCACGATGCCCAGGGACACGCCCTGCCGGTGGGCAGCCAGGTCTACCGGGAGGGCCGCTCCCCAACGCCGGTAGGCTATGACGGCATCGCCTTTTTAGAAAACCTCAGCGACGTGAACGCCCTGCGGGTGAGTACGCCTGATAACCGCACCTGCTATGCCCGCCTGACGATCGGCGCAAATCCCGATCATAAATTACAGACCTACGGGCCGCTTACCTGTGAGGAGAGACGCTGATGCGCCGCGCAATTATGCTTTTTCTGCTGCTGATGGGATGCAGCCCGCTGGCGTGGTCGGCCTGTACGGTGACGCCCACCAACGGCGTTTTTGGTACCGTCACTTCGTTTGCGCTAAACAGCACCGAGCAGGAGATCAGCGGCAGCCTGACGGTCCAGTGCGATGCGGTGCTGCTGAATTTACTTACGGGCAACGCAATCACCATGCAGCTGAGCAGCGCCGGCGCCGCAGTCAGCAACCGGGCGATCCTGCGCCGGGTGGATAACCCGGCCAGCACCGATACTATTCCGGTGCGGCTGTGCGGGGCCGCAGGATGCAATAACAACAGCGAGACGCTAATTGGCGGCAGCTACACCTGGAGCGGAAACGCGCTGCTCGATCTGCTGAATACCCGGCGTATTGTCCTGCCGATCTATTTTCGCACCCTCTCCGGGCAGACCGTGGCGGCGGGTCAGTACCAGGCCACTTTTAACCTTAACGTCACCTATAACATCTGCTCGCTGGGCCTGCTCGGCGGCTGTGGCTCGTGGCAGACCGGCACCGTGCCCCTTGCCGTGACGGCGACCATCAGCATCACCAACGACTGCATCACCATTACCGCGCCAAACGTCAACTTCGGTAGCGCGCCGCTGGTTAAAAACTTCCCGGCGGTGGCGCAGGGCGTTGCGGTGACCTGCACCAAAGGCAGCGTCTATAGCGTAGGGATCAACAACGGCAGCAACGCCAGCGGCAACGTGCGCAATATGGCCTCGGGCAATAATCGCTTAAGTTACGAGATCTACAAAGGCAGCACCAGCGCACGTTGGGGCAGCAGCGGCACCGAACGCTGGGCCAGCAGCGCCTCGTCACTGCTTAGCGCCAACGGCCTGGTGCGTACCTATAACTATACGGCCCGGGTGCTTACTACCCAGTCGACGCCGCCCGCCGGAACCTACAGCGATACGGTGGTGGTGGATATCGCCTTTTAATCAGTTAGGTGCGTAGCGGATTATTTCCCTTTCGCAAATGTAAAGTTCCCGCTCCACATGCCGATAACACCGTTAATAAGTCATCAATAAGGTGTTGCATGTTGAACCGTATCCGCGTTGTCACAATGCTCATGATGGTGCTGGTGGTTTTTGCACTTCTGCAGCTGGTATCGGGTGGTCTGTTGTTCTCGTCGCTGAAGCAGAATCAGCAGAGCTTTGCTGATGCTAACGATCTTCGTCAGCAGCAGACCGAGCTGACCAAAACCTGGGAGCTGATGCTGCAAACGCGCATCAACCTCAGCCGTTCGTCAGCGCGGATGATGATGGATCCGACCAATCAACAGAGCAGCGCCAAAACCGATCTGTTGAAGAGCGCTCAGGCCTCGCTTGCGGAGGCGGCAACGCATTATGACGCCTACAAAGCGCTGCCGACCGTGCCCGCCATGGCGCAGGTCAGCCAGCAGCTTGATGATAAATATCGCACCTACAGCGCCGCGCTCACGGAGCTGATCCAGTTCCTGGAGAGCGGCAATATGGACGCCTTTTTCGCTCAGCCTACCCAGGGCATGCAGAATGCCATGGGTGATGCGCTGGGGCAGTATGCCCAGCTCAGCAGCGAGCTGTACCACAACGCCTTTACCCAGAGCACCCACGACTACCGCTTCGCCCAGTGGCAGATGGCGATCCTCGCCCTGGCGCTGGTCATCGTGCTGGCCGCGGTGTGGTACGGCATTCGCCATATCCTGCTGAACCCGCTGGCTAACGTGATCCGCCATATTCGCGACATCGCCAGCGGGGATCTGACCCAGACCCTGGTGATTGAAGGGAAAAACGAAATTACCGAGCTGGCGGACAGCGTTGAGCATATGCAGCGCTCGCTGATCGACACCGTGACCAACGTGCGTCGGGGATCGGATGCGATCCACAGCGGCACCAGCGAAATCGCCACCGGTAACAACGATCTCTCTTCCCGTACCGAGCAGCAGGCCTCCGCCCTGGAGCAGACTGCCGCCAGCATGGAGCAGCTCACCGCCACCGTGAAGCAGAACGCCGATAACGCGCGTCAGGCTTCGCAGCTGGCGCTCAGTGCCTCCGAAACTGCTGGACGCGGGGGCAAGGTAGTGGACGGCGTGGTGAAAACCATGCACGACATCGCCGCCAGCTCGAAGAAAATTGCCGATATCACCAGCGTGATCGACGGCATCGCGTTCCAGACCAATATTCTGGCGCTTAACGCCGCCGTCGAGGCCGCCCGTGCGGGCGAGCAGGGGCGCGGCTTTGCCGTCGTCGCCGGTGAGGTGCGTAACCTTGCTAGCCGCAGTGCCAACGCAGCCAAAGAGATCAAGGCGTTAATTGAAGATTCCGTCTCGCGCGTGGATACCGGCTCGGTGCTGGTCGAGAGCGCCGGGGAGACCATGAACGATATCGTCAACGCGGTTACTCGAGTGACCGACATTATGGGCGAGATTGCCTCTGCTTCGGATGAGCAGAGCAAGGGCATCGACCAGGTAGCACTGGCGGTATCGGAGATGGACAGAGTGACACAGCAGAACGCGTCGCTGGTAGAAGAGTCTGCGGCCGCAGCCGCAGCATTAGAAGAACAGGCCAGTCGACTCACGCAGGCGGTCTCTGCTTTCCGCCTTGCCGCGGTCCCTGAAAATCCGGCGCAGCGCCGCTTGCAGGGGAGGGAGTTCGTTTCCGCCCCGGCTGGCAAACGTCAGCTCAGTACCGGACAGGATGATAACTGGGAAACTTTTTGATCGTATTGATATTGCGGCGTTAGCCGCCTGATGGGAGCGTAGATGTTTAATCGTATTCGTATCTCGACCACACTGTTTATCTTACTGATTGTTTGCGGTCTGTTGCTGGTGGGAAGCAACGGCCTCTCTTTTTGGGCTTTCCGCGATGGTTTCCAGCATCTGGAGCAGGTTGAAAAGAGCAACCACCAGCGTAATACGCTGGCCCAGATGCGCGCCGTGTTATTGCAGACCAGTACCTCGCTGAACAAGGCGGGCACGCTGACCGCCTTAAGCTATCCGCCGGATGATATCAAGGGGCTGATGAGTTCGGCCCGCAGCAACCTGCAGCTCGCTGCCGCCCAGCTCAAAGAGTTTGATGCTATCGAGGCGATCTCGCCGGAAGGGGAGAAACTCAAGGCGCAGGCGAAAACCACCTACGGCACCTGGATGAGCGATTTAGAGCATCAGGCGACCTGGCTTACGAATAACCAGCTCTCTGATTTTATGACCGCGCCGGTGCAGCAGTCCCAGGATGCGTTTGAGGCGACCTTTACGGCCTGGCAGCACTATATCGATCGCTTTGTCGTGACCGCAACGGCAGCCAGTGGCGCTAACTACCACATGTCGGCGGCAACCTTTATTACCGTGTTGATTCTGGCCGCGGGGCTGATCTCAGCCGGGCTGTTCTGGTCACGCAGAATGATCGTGCAGCCGCTGGCGATCATCAGCAGCCACTTTGACAGCATCGCCGGGGGCGACCTGGCGCGGCCGATCTCGGTCTATGGCCGCAACGAAATCTCAGCCATTTTTGCCAGCCTGAAAAAGATGCAGACCGCACTGCGTGGTACGGTGGCCAACGTGCGCGAAGGCAGCGTGTCGATGCACACCGGCATCTCAGAAATTGCGGCGGGCAATAACGATCTCTCGGCGCGCACCGAGCAGCAGGCGGCGTCGCTGGCCGAAACCGCCGCCAGCATGGAGCAGCTCACCGCGACGGTTTCCCAGAATGCGGACAATGCCCGTCAGGCGTCGGTGCTCTCGCACGGCGCGGCGGAAACCGCGAGAAAAGGTGGGGAGCAGACCTCGCGGGTGGCTGACACCATGCATGATATCGCCACCAGCTCACAGAAAATTGGCGACATCATCAGCGTGATTGACGGCATTGCCTTCCAGACCAATATCCTGGCGCTAAACGCTGCCGTTGAGGCCGCGCGGGCGGGCGAGCAGGGGCGTGGTTTTGCCGTCGTGGCTGGGGAAGTACGTAACCTGGCCAGCCGCAGCGCCGAGGCGGCGAAAGAGATCAAAGGGTTAATCGAGGATTCCGTTGCCCGCGTGCAGCAGGGTTCTGCCCTGGTAGATACGGCGGCGCAGACCATGACGGACATCGTCCGCTCTGTCACTCAGGTGAATGACATCATGGGCGAAATTGCTTCCGCCTCCGATGAGCAGCGCCGGGGTATCGAGCAGGTCGCGCTGGCTGTCAGCCAGATGGATCAGGTTACGCAGCAGAACGCCTCTCTGGTAGAGGAGGCCGCTGCGGCAACCGAACAGTTAGCGCACCAGGCGGACCGTCTTACGTCCCAGGTTGCGGTATTTAAGTTAGATGAACAAATCGGTCAACCCGACGTGGCACCCCCCAGGGCCGTGCCAGCATTATCCTGAAAGTAATTGAGAAGGCGCTATGACATCACCACTGCCCAACGGGCAAACGTCATTAACTATGCAGTTCCCTCAGCGCCTTGCGCTGTCCGATGCGCATTTTCGTCGGATATGTCAATTGATTTACCAGCGTGCGGGGATCGTGCTGGCTGACCATAAGCGAGACATGGTCTACAACCGGCTGGTTCGCCGCCTGCGCACGCTGGGGCTGGATGATTTTGGCCGCTACCTGAGCATGCTGGAAGCGAACCAGAGCAGCGCCGAGTGGCAGGCATTTATCAACTCGCTGACCACTAACCTGACCGCCTTCTTCCGTGAAGCCCACCACTTCCCGGTGCTGGCCGATCACGCCCGCAAGCACAGCGGTGAGTACCGCGTCTGGAGCGCCGCCGCGTCAACCGGCGAAGAGCCCTACTCGCTGGCCATCACTCTGGCGGATGCGCTGGGCATGGTGCAGGGGCGCTGGAAAGTGATCGCCAGCGATATCGACACCGAGGTGCTGGAGAAAGCCCGCAGCGGCATCTACCGCCTGGAGGAGCTGAAAACGCTCTCCCCCCAGCAGCTGCAGCGCTACTTTATGCGCGGCACCGGGCCCCATGCTGGGCTGGTGCGGGTGCGCCAGGAGCTGGCGAACTTCGTCGACTTCCAGCCGCTCAACCTGCTGGATAAGCAGTACAACGTGCCGGGCCCGTTCGACGCTATTTTTTGTCGTAACGTGATGATCTATTTTGATAAAACGACGCAGCAGGACATTTTGCGCCGCTTTGCCCCGATGCTTAAGCCTGACGGACTGATGTTCGCCGGGCATTCGGAGAATTTCAGCAACCTTGTGCGCGAGTTTACCCTGCGTGGGCAGACGGTTTATGCGCTGAGTAAGGATAAAGCATGAGTAAAATCAGGGTTCTGTCTGTTGATGACTCCGCGCTGATGCGCCAGATCATGACGGAGATTATTAACAGCCACAGTGATATGGAGATGGTGGCCACCGCGCCGGATCCGCTGGTCGCGCGGGATTTGATCAAGAAATACAATCCGGATGTTCTGACCCTGGACGTTGAAATGCCGCGCATGGACGGCCTCGATTTTCTTGAGAAGCTGATGCGCCTGCGGCCAATGCCGGTGGTGATGGTCTCCTCCCTGACCGGGAAAGGCTCTGAAGTGACCCTGCGCGCGCTGGAGCTAGGGGCAATTGACTTTGTCACCAAGCCACAGCTGGGGATCCGTGAGGGCATGCTCGCCTATAGCGAGATGATTGCCGAGAAGGTGCGGACCGCCTCGCGGGCCAAGCTGGCTGCGCACAATCCGGTCTCCGCCCCGGTCACCCTGAAAGCCGGGCCGCTGTTGAGTTCGGAAAAGCTGCTGGCGATCGGGGCTTCAACCGGTGGAACAGAGGCAATTCGCCATGTACTCCAGCCATTGCCGCTCTCCAGTCCCGGTATTCTTATTACCCAGCACATGCCGCCGGGCTTTACCCGCTCGTTCGCCGAGCGTCTGAACAAGCTCTGTCAGATCAGCGTGAAAGAGGCGGAGGACGGCGAGCGCGTGCTGCCGGGCCATGCCTATATTGCCCCTGGCGATAAGCACATGGAGCTGGCGCGCAGCGGTGCAAACTATCAGATCAAAATTCACGACGGACCGCCGGTTAACCGGCATCGTCCGGCGGTAGACGTGCTGTTTCATTCGGTCGCGAAGCACGCGGGGCGCAACGCCGTGGGGGTGATCCTCACCGGCATGGGCAACGACGGCGCGGCTGGTATGTTAGCAATGCACCAGGCGGGCGCCTGGACGATTGCGCAAAATGAAGCAAGTTGTGTGGTGTTCGGCATGCCGCGCGAAGCTATCAATATGGGTGGCGTAAGCGAAGTGGTCGATCTTAGCCAGGTAAGCCAGCAGATGCTGGCAAAAATCAGTGCCGGACAGGCAATACGTATTTAACGAGGAGTGTAGTTTTATGGCGGACAAAGAGCTCAAGTTTCTGGTTGTGGATGACTTTTCCACCATGCGTCGCATCGTGCGCAACCTGCTGAAAGAGCTGGGTTTCAACAACGTAGAAGAGGCAGAGGACGGCGTTGATGCGCTGAACAAGCTCCAGGCGGGCGGGTTTGGCTTCGTTATCTCCGACTGGAACATGCCCAACATGGACGGCCTGGAGCTGCTGAAAACCATTCGCGGCAACAGCGCCATGGCTTCCCTGCCGGTGCTGATGGTAACCGCAGAGGCGAAGAAAGAGAACATCATTGCGGCCGCGCAGGCGGGTGCAAGTGGTTACGTGGTGAAGCCGTTTACGGCCGCAACCCTGGAAGAAAAACTCGGCAAGATCTTCGAGAAACTCGGCATGTGAGGACCGGATGATGATGATGCAATCGCAAATGAAACCTACGGATGAGCAATCGCCCGGGGACATTATCGCCCGCATCGGTAGCCTGACGCGCATGCTGCGCGACAGCCTGCGTGAGCTTGGCCTTGACCAGGCCATTGCTGAAGCGGCAGAAGCGATCCCTGATGCCCGCGATCGTCTGGACTATGTTGTGCAGATGACGGCCCAGGCTGCCGAGCGTGCGTTAAACAGCGTAGAAGCCTCGCAGCCGCATCAGGACGCGATGGAGAGCGGCGCGAAGTCGCTGACCAAACGTTGGGACGCATGGTTTGAGAACCCGATCGAGCTGACCGACGCCAAAGAGCTGGTCAAAGACACTCGTCAGTATCTTGGCGACGTGCCGGGCCACACCAGCTTCACCAATGCCCAGCTGCTGGACATCATGATGGCGCAGGATTTCCAGGATCTGACCGGTCAGGTAATCAAGCGCATGATGGATGTGATCCAGGAGATTGAGCGTCAGCTGCTGATGGTGCTGTTGGATAACATGCCAGAGCCGTCCGCGCGGCCAAAGCGCGAGAACGAAAGCCTGCTCAACGGGCCGCAGCTCGACACCACCAAAGCAGGCGTCGTAGCCAGCCAGGATCAGGTCGACGACCTGCTGGACAGCCTCGGCTTCTGATCAAAACCCCGCCTCTGCTGGTAAAGAGAGGCGGGACTTTCCGCTCAGTAGATCCTCACCTGTCAGCTTGCCCTCTTTAAGCTAAACGCCTAAACAGTAAAAAAGCCGTGTTAAAGCGAGTTTATCGTCCCATTGTCTCTTCAGGGGTCTGGCATGATACCCGTGTCGTAATGTATCGCGAGTATTTAGCGTGGCTGAAGAAGATAACGAGGACAAAACAGAGGCCCCCACACCCCACCGACTAGAGAAGGCGCGTGAGGAGGGGCAGGTTCCCCGCTCCAAAGAGCTTACATCGCTGCTGATCCTGGTGGTCGGCATCTGTGTGATCTGGATTGGGGGGGAGTCGCTCGCCCGTAGGCTGGCGGGACTGCTCTCATCTGGCCTCCGCTTCGACCACGGTATCGTCAACGATCCCCAGCTGATCCTCGGTCAAACCGTCCTGCTGATCAAAGAGGCGATGATTGCGCTGCTGCCGCTTATTACCGGCGTAGTGCTGGTGGCGCTGATCGCCCCGATTCTGCTGGGCGGGCTGGTGTTTAGCGGCAAATCACTGCAGTTCCAGTTCTCCAAGCTCAACCCGCTCAGTGGCCTGAAACGCCTCTTCTCCGCCCAGGTCGGCGCCGAGCTGGTCAAAGCGGTATTGAAGGCCGTGCTGATGGGCGGCGTGGCGGGTCTCTACCTGACCCATAAATGGCCAGAGATGATGCGCCTGATGAGCGAATCACCGCTGACCGCCATGAGCAACGCGCTTAACCTGGTGGGCCTCTGCGTGCTGCTGGTGGTGCTGGGCATCATTCCGATGGTGGGCTTTGACGTGATCTGGCAGATCTACAGCCACATCAAAAAGCTGCGCATGTCCCGTCAGGATATCCGCGATGAACACAAGCAGAGCGAAGGCGACCCGCACGTGAAAGGGCGTATTCGCCAGATGCAGCGCGCCGCCGCCCGCCGCCGCATGATGGCGGACGTGCCCAAAGCTAACGTGGTGGTGACCAACCCGACGCACTACGCCGTGGCGCTGCTGTACGACGAGAACAAGATGAGTGCGCCGAAGGTGCTGGCCAAAGGGGCCGGGCTGGTGGCGTTGCGCATTCGTGAAATTGCCGCTGAAAACCGTATTCCCCTGCTGGAAGCACCGCCGCTGGCGCGTGCGCTCTACCGCCATGCCGATGTCGGCCAGCAGATCCCCGGTCAGCTCTACGCGGCAGTAGCCGAAGTGCTGGCCTGGGTATGGCAGCTCAAACGCTGGAAGCTCGCTGGTGGACAAGCGCCGGTGAAACCCGCCAATCTTCCGGTGCCTGAAGCACTGGATTTTATGAACGACGAGAAGGACACTGATGAATAATCTGGTGACGATGTTGCGTCTGCCCAGCAACATGAAATCAGGTCAATGGCAGATTCTTGCTGGACCGATACTGATTCTGCTTATCCTGTCGATGATGGTGCTGCCGCTCCCGGCGTTCATCCTTGACCTGCTGTTTACCTTTAATATCGCGCTCTCCATTATGGTGTTGCTGGTAGCGATGTTTACCCAGCGTACGCTGGAGTTCGCCGCGTTCCCGACCATTCTGCTGTTTACCACCCTGCTGCGGCTGGCGCTGAACGTCGCCTCCACGCGTATCATCCTGATGGAAGGGCATACCGGCGGCGCAGCGGCGGGGAAGGTGGTTGAAGCCTTCGGCCACTTCCTCGTTGGCGGTAACTTTGCCATCGGTGTCGTGGTGTTCGTTATTCTCGTCATCATCAACTTTATGGTTATCACCAAGGGTGCAGGGCGTATCGCCGAAGTGGGCGCGCGCTTTGTCCTCGACGGGATGCCGGGCAAGCAGATGGCGATCGATGCCGACCTCAACGCCGGGATTATCGGTGAAGAGGAGGCGAAAAAACGCCGCTCGGAAGTGACCCAGGAGGCTGACTTCTACGGCTCCATGGACGGTGCGAGTAAGTTCGTGCGCGGCGATGCCATCGCGGGCATCCTGATCATGGTGATTAACGTTATCGGCGGCCTGCTGGTAGGCGTTCTGCAACATGGCATGGACATGGGCCACGCGGCGGAGAGCTATACCCTGCTGACCATCGGTGACGGGCTGGTCGCCCAGATCCCGGCGCTGGTGATCTCCACCGCGGCGGGTGTGATCGTGACCCGCGTGGCAACCGATCAGGACGTCGGCCAGCAGATGGTGGGTCAGCTGTTTAGCAACCCGCGCGTGATGCTGCTGAGCGCCGCCGTACTGGGCCTGCTGGGCCTGGTGCCGGGCATGCCAAACTTTGTCTTTCTGCTCTTTACCGCCGGACTGCTGGGCCTCGCCTGGTGGCTGCGCGGACGTGAACAGAAAGCCCCGGTTGAGGCCGCGCCGATCAAGATGCCGGAGAACAACCAGGCGGTAGAGGCCACCTGGAACGATGTCCAGCTGGAGGACTCCCTTGGTATGGAGGTGGGTTACCGCCTGATCCCGATGGTGGATTTCCAGCAGGACGGCGAGCTGCTTGGACGTATCCGCAGCATCCGTAAGAAATTTGCTCAGGATATGGGCTTCCTGCCGCCGGTGGTGCACATCCGTGACAATATGGATCTGCCTCCGGCGCGCTACCGTATTCTGATGAAGGGCGTAGAGATCGGCAGCGGCGAGGCCTATCCAGGCCGCTGGCTGGCGATCAACCCTGGCACGGCGGCGGGAACCCTGCCCGGCGAGCAGACGGTGGATCCGGCCTTTGGCCTGGCGGCGATCTGGATCGAAAGCGCCCTGAAAGAGCAGGCGCAGATCCAGGGCTATACCGTGGTTGAGGCCAGCACCGTGGTGGCGACCCATCTTAACCACCTGATTGGTCAGTTCTCCGCCGAGCTGTTTGGCCGGCAGGAGGCGCAGCAGCTGCTGGATCGCGTGAGCCAGGAGATGCCAAAGCTCACCGAAGATCTGGTTCCGGGCGTGGTTACCCTCACTACCCTGCACAAGGTGCTGCAGAACCTGCTGGATGAGAAAGTGCCGATTCGCGACATGCGCACCATTCTGGAGACCCTGGCCGAGCATGCGCCGATCCAGAGCGATCCGCACGAGCTGACCGCGGTCGTTCGCGTGGCGCTGGGCCGGGCGATCACCCAGCAGTGGTTCCCGGGCACCGGCGAAGTGCAGGTGATCGGTCTGGATACGCCCCTTGAGCGTCTGCTGCTGCAGGCGTTGCAGGGCGGCGGCGGCCTGGAGCCGGGCCTGGCGGATCGCCTGCTGGCCCAGACCCAGGAGGCGCTGGCCCGTCAGGAGATGCTTGGCGCGCCGCCGGTGCTGCTGGTGAACCACGCCCTGCGTCCGCTGCTGTCGCGCTTCCTGCGTCGCAGCCTGACCCAGCTGGTGGTGCTCTCTAATATGGAGCTGTCGGATAACCGCAACATCCGCATGACCGCCACCATTGGAGGTAAATAGTGCGTAGATTGTTAGGTCTTCTGCTGGCGCTGCCGCTGCTGGCCCACGCGGCAGGTGAGGGGGCATGGCAGGCGAGCAGCATCGGTATCACCCTTAACCACCGGGGGGAGTCGATGTCGTCCCGACCGCTGGCCTCCTCCCAGCCCGTCTCCGGGCTGATGACGCTGGTGGCGTGGCGCTACACGCTTAACGGCCCGACCCCGGCCGGGCTGCGGGTGCGCCTCTGCTCGCAGATCCGCTGCACGGAGCTGGACGGAGAGAGCGGCACAACCCACGCCTTCAACGGCATTCCTGCCGCTGAGCCGCTGCGCTTTATCTGGGAAGTGCCCGGCGGCGGACGCCTGCTGCCGGCCCTCAAGGTCAGCCGCAATGAAGTCATTGTAAACTACCGCTAAGCGCTTCATTCTTCGCCAGTCATCACCGTTTTCAGCGGGATTATGATGGCTGGCTCTCAATTTTTGACCCCGCCTTTTGATGCAGAAGAAACACTGTTTTATAAATCAGTGACACACGTAGTGAGACTCTTTGTATTTTTGCCAACCGCGCCAGCGCAGTGGCAGAAACAGAAAGGTTTATCTGAACGCATCCTCTTACTTTAGCCGTGTAAGTACTCCCAAAACAAAAAGGGTTGGCGGCAATGAAAACACGTAAAATTGGACTGGCGAACTATCTCGCCTACGGATCCGGTGACTTTTTGGGGGCCGGAACGACAGCGTTGACCGCTGCGTGGCTCCTCTATTTCTACACAACGTTTTGTGGTTTAACGCCTATCGAGGCCACCTTCATCTTTGCCACCGCAAGGGTGCTGGATGCGGTGGTCAGCCCGCTGATGGGCTTTTTAACCGATAACTTCGGTTCGACCTGGCTGGGCAAACGCTTTGGCCGACGTAAATTCTTCATCATGCTCGGCATCCCGTGCGTCTTTAGCTACTCCATTATGTGGGTCGGCGACATGGGCTTCTGGTACTACCTGCTTACCTATCTGCTGTTTGATATCGTCTACACCATGATCCTCGTTCCGTATGAGACCCTGGTGCCGGAGATGACCGACGACTTCAAACAGAAGACCAAGTTTTCCGGGGCGCGTATCGGCATGGCGCAGATGTCGGCGATCCTCGCCTCGTTCCTGCCGGGGATCCTGCTGACCCACTTTGGTAAAGACAACCCGGTCTCCTTCTTCTACGCCAGCCTGGTCTTCTCGGTGCTTTGCGCCCTGATGCTGACCTTCGTCTGGTTCTTCACCTGGGAGCGCCCGCGTGAGGAGTGGACCGAAGCCGCCCTGCGTGCCGAAGAGGAGAAGAAACACCTGACGTTCCGTCAGAGCATGGCCCGCCTGTTTACCGAGCTTAGCTCGACCCTGCGTATCAAAATCTTCCGTCAGCATCTGGGCATGTATCTCGGGGGCTATATCGCCCAGGACGTTTTCAACGCCGTCTTTACCTACTACGTTGTATTCGTCCTGATGCAGGAGGCGTCGCTGGCCTCTAACCTGCTTGGCACCATGGCTATCTTCCAGTTCATTGCGGTCATCGCCATGATCCCGCTCTGCATCCGCTTTGGACCCGCGCCGTCTTACCGGATGGTGGTTACGCTGTTCGGCATCAGTTCTATCTCCTACGCCGTGCTCTACTACGCGGGCCTGAGCGACATCTACTCCCTGCTGCTGCTGGTTTCCGCCGTCGCCGGTCTCGGTCGCGGGGGCATCAACTACGTGCCGTGGAACACCTACACCTACATCTCTGACGTGGATGAGGTCATTACCGGCCAGCGCCGGGAAGGGATCTTCGCAGGCATCATGACTCTGACCCGCAAAGCCTCCCAGGCCGGGGCAGTGATGCTGGTGGGGATCGTCATGCAGGCCTCCGGCTTTGTCTCCGGGCAGAAAACGCAGCCGGAATCGGTTAGTCACACCATTCTGATGATCCTCTGCTTCGGTACGGTGGCGGTGCTGCTCTGCGGTTTCCTGGTGTCGCTGCGCTTCAAGCTGAACCTGAAAACCCACAGCGTGCTGCGGGAAGAGACGGCCAAAATGCGCCAGTCTGGCCGCGCTATGCCGGAGACCGTGACGCCGCAGGCGCGGGCCACCGTTGAGATGCTGGCGGGCATGCCTTACGAGTCGCTGTGGGGCAACAACAATATTGGCTATCTGAATCGTAACAAGCCTGCCGCGCCGTCGCTGAAAGCTCGCTCCGGCCATGAATTCAATACGCAAGAGGTTAAGTAAATGATTGTTTACCCTGTCAAACATAGCCCTTTACTCTGCCAGCCGACGCGCTTTATTGCCCGGGACGAGCTGAAGGCACTGATCCAGAAGGTGACCCATAATCTGGTCAATATTCAGGATGCATCCGGTGAGTTTTTACTGCGACTAGACGACGGGCGCGTCATTGATACCAAAGGTTGGGCGGGCTGGGAGTGGACGCACGGCGTGGGGCTGTACGGCATGTATCAATATTATCGCCAGACCGGCGATGAGACGATGCGGGAGATCATTGATAGCTGGTTCGCAGACCGCTTTGCCGAAGGGGCTACCACCAAAAACGTCAACACCATGGCACCGTTTTTGACCCTGGCGTATCGCTATGAGGAGACCCGCAATCCGTCTTACCTGCCGTGGCTTGAGAGCTGGGCCGAGTGGGCGATGAACGAGATGCCGCGCACCGAGCACGGCGGGATGCAGCACATCACCCTAGCGGAAGAGAACCACCAGCAGATGTGGGACGATACGCTGATGATGACCGTGCTGCCGCTGGCGAAGATCGGCAAGCTGCTTAATCGCCCGGAGTATGTCGAAGAAGCGGTGTATCAGTTCCTGCTGCACGTGCAGAACCTGATGGATCGCCAGACCGGTCTCTGGTTCCACGGCTGGAGCTACGAGGGCAACCACAACTTTGCTCAGGCGCGCTGGGCGAGGGGCAACAGCTGGCTGACCATTGTGATCCCGGATTTTCTGGAGCTGGTGGATCTGCCGGAAAACAACGCCGTACGCCGCTACCTGGTGCAGGTGTTGAATGCGCAGATCGCCGCCCTGGCAACGTGCCAGGATGACAGCGGCCTGTGGCATACCCTGCTGGACGATCCGCACTCCTATCTTGAGGCGTCAGCCACCGCCGGGTTCGCCTACGGTATTTTGAAAGCGGTGCGCAAGCGCTACGTCGGGCCAGAGTATGCGGAGGTCGCGGATAAAGCGATTAAGGGGATCGTGAATAACATTTCGCCGGAAGGGGAGCTGCTGCAAACCTCCTTCGGCACCGGAATGGGGTCTAATCTGGATTTCTACCGCAATATTCCGCTTACCTCCATGCCCTATGGTCAGGCGATGGCGATACTCTGTCTGACCGAGTACCTGCGGAAATACTTCTAAGGATTGCAGCTCCTGTAGGCCTGATAAGCGAAGCGCCATCAGGCGTTTCCCCCGGTGGCGCTGCGCTAACCGGGGCTACAGGATCCGTTAATGCTCTTTACATGCGTTCGACGGTTTGGATCCCAAGAGTATCCAGACCCGTTTTCAGCGTTTTTGCGGTCAGCTGCGCCAGCTTCAGGCGGCTCAGGCGCGTCTCGTCGCTCTCGGCGGTAAGAATCGGGCAGTGCTCGTAGAAGCCAGAGAACAGGCCCGCCAGATCGTAGAGGTAGCTGCACATCACGTGCGGGGTGCCTTCACGAGCGACCACGTTCAGCGTCTCTTCAAACTGCAACAGGCGCGCCGCCAGCTGGGCTTCGCGATCTTCAGTAATCACCACGTTAGCATTTGCCAGCACGCTCTCGTCGATCTCCGCTTTACGGAATACGGAGAGCACGCGGGTGTAGGCATACTGCATGTACGGCGCGGTATTGCCCTCAAAGGCCAGCATGTTATCCCAGTCGAAGATGTAATCGGTGGTGCGGTTTTTAGAGAGATCCGCATACTTCACCGCACCGATGCCGACCGCGTTAGCCAGCTTTTCCAGCTCATCGGCAGGCATATCCGGGTTCTTCTCCGCCACCAGACGGCGGGCGCGCTCCAGCGCCTCGTCCAGCAGATCGGCGAGCTTCACGGTACCGCCAGCGCGGGTTTTGAACGGCTTGCCGTCTTTACCCAGCATCATGCCGAACATGTGGTGCTCCAGCGGCACGCTCTCCGGCACGTAGCCCGCTTTGCGCACGATGGTCCACGCCTGCATCAGGTGCTGGTGCTGACGGGAGTCGATGTAGTAGAGCACGCGATCGGCATGCAGGGTTTCAAAGCGGTACTTGGCGCAGGCAATATCGGTCGTGGTGTAGAGATAGCCGCCATCCTTTTTCTGGATGATGACGCCCATCGGCTCACCCTCTTTGTTTTTGTACTCGTCGAGGAAGACCACGGTCGCGCCTTCGCTCTCTACCGCCAGCCCTTTGGCTTTCAGGTCGGCCACGATGCCCGGCAGCATCGGGTTGTAGAGGCTTTCGCCCATCACGTCCTTGCTGGTGAGGGTCACGTTCAGACGATCGTAGTTAGTCTGGTTCTGCGCCATGGTGATATCCACCAGCTTGCGCCACATCTGACGGCAGTACTCATCGCCGCCCTGTAATTTCACCACGTAGCCACGGGCGCGCTCGGCAAAGGCTTCATCTTCGTCGTAGTGCTTCTTCGCTTCACGATAGAACGCTTCGAGGTCCGCCAGCGCCATCTCGCCTGCGTTCTCCTGCTGCTTAAGCTCCAGGAATGCAATCAGCATGCCAAACTGGGTGCCCCAGTCGCCGACGTGGTTGGCGCGGATCACGTTGTGACCCAGCAGCTCCAGGGTACGCACGGAGGCGTCGCCGATGATGGTCGAGCGCAGATGGCCGACGTGCATCTCTTTGGCCACGTTCGGGGCAGAGTAGTCAACCACGATGGTCTGCGGCTCCGGGCGGGAGAGACCCAGACGATCGGAAGCCAGCGCCTTATTGACGTGCTCGGCCAGAAACGCTGGCTCGAGGAAGATATTGATAAAGCCCGGCCCGGCAATCTCAACCTTGCTGGCAATGCCGTTAAGATCAAGGTAAGTCAGAACCTGCTCAGCAACCTGTCGTGGGGGCATGCCCAGTTTTTTCGCAACCGCCATGACGCCATTGGCCTGGTAGTCACCAAACTGTACTTTTGCTGACTGACGAACCTGCGGCTCGCAATCCGCAGGCGCGCCTGCGGCAATCAGTGCCTGACTGACTTTTTCTGAGAGAAGTGCCTGAATATTCACCGGGATACCTTACGTTAACGACGCAGCGCGCAAAAAGCCGCCTGCGTGCGGGTGTTGATAAGTAAAGCCGGGAGTATACTGCAATTGCCTGCTGCCGTCAGCCCTGTCGGGACGCGGGTTTTGCGCAAATAAACGGCAGGCTAAACGTGAATAATCATTCATTTGCCACCGGGGGCAATCGCCGTTTGGTGCGCGTCCGACAACAGGGTAAATTAGCGGCTTTGCGATAAACGAGGGCGTTGACCATGGCTGACTGGCAGACTATTGACGAATTGCATGATATTTCTGCGGATCTCCCGCGCTTTACAAAAGCGTTAACCGAACTTGCCACCCGGCTGGGGTTGGATATCGCGCCTCTTGAGGCCGATCACATTTCGCTGCGCTGCCATCAGAATACCACCGCCGAGCGCTGGCGTCGGGGCTTTGAGCAGTGCGGTACGCTGCTGTCGGAGAACATGATTAATGGTCGGCCTATCTGCCTGTTTAAGCTGCACCAGCCTGTGACGGTGGCGCACTGGTCCTTTACGGTGGTTGAGCTGCCGTGGCCGGGCGAGAAGCGCTATCCCCACGAAGGCTGGGAACATATCGAGATCGTCCTGCCCGGCGAGCCGGAAACCTTGAACGCCCGGGCGTTAGCGCTGCTGGCCGATGAGGGGCTAAGCCAGCCGGGTATTGCTGTTAAAACCAGCTCGCCAAAAGGGGAGCACGAGCGCCTGCCCAACCCCACGCTGGCGGTGACGGATGGCACGGTAACGGTGAAGTTTCACCCGTGGTCCATCGAAGCGATCGTGGCGAGCGAAAACGGCGCGTAGAACAGAGGAGAGAGAAAAATGGCTCTGCTGGAGATCTGCTGTTATAGCCAGGCGAGCGCCGAGACCGCACAGCTTAACGGGGCGGACCGCATTGAGCTTTGCGCAGCTCCGAAAGAGGGTGGGCTGACACCTTCCCACGGCGTCCTGCGGCTGGTGCGCGAGACGGTGACAATCCCCGTGCATCCCATCGTCCGCCCCAGGGGCGGTGACTTCTGCTACACCGACGATGAGTTCAGCGCGATGCTGGACGACGTCAGGCTGATCAAGACGCTGGGCTTCCCAGGAGTGGTTATTGGCGTGCTGGATGAGGAGGGCAACGTCGATATCCCCCGCATGCGACAAACAATGCAGGCTGCACAGGGGATGGCAGTAACTTTTCATCGCGCCTTTGATATGTGCAGGAATCCACGTCAAGCCGTTGATAAGTTAGGGGATTTGGGCGTGTCTCGCATCCTCACCTCGGGGCAAAAAGCGTCGGCAGAAAAAGGACTTTCATTAATTACGGAACTAAAACACCGATCCGGTGTTCCAATCATTATGGCTGGTGCTGGCGTTCGAGTCAGCAACCTGCATATGTTTCTGGACGCAGGGGTGGAGGAGGTACACAGCTCCGCAGGAATGTGGACGCCGTCGCCCATGCGTTACCGTCAACAGGGATTGTCGATGTCATCTGACGCGCAGTCGGATGAGTATCTGCGCTATTGCGTGGACGGTGAAATTGTAGCGGAAATGAAAGCGATGATTGCCCGTCATCGTGCGTTCTGACCCTTTTTTACCGCACATCATGTCGCCCAATATGATGCTTGCTTTGTACCAGGCCCCTGCCATTTCAACAGGGGCCATTTTTTTTGGAAAAAGTGCAGCGTGTGTAGGCCGGGTAAGGCGTAGCCGCCACCCGGCGTTAATGCGTTACGGCTTCTTCGCAATCAACACCGCACGCAGCGGGGCGGGGTAGCCCTCAACGGTCTTGCTCGGGTCGTTTGGATCGAGAAACTCCGCCAGCGACTCGGTGATCATCCAGTCGGTGCGGCGCTGCTCTTCGGTAGTGGTCTGGCAGACGTCAACGATACGCACTTCCACAAAGCCACACTTCTCCAGCCAGTTTTTTAACGCCAGCGCGGAGGGGATAAAGTAGACGTTGCGCATTTGGGCATAGCGATCGCCGGGGATCAGCACCGTGCGTTCATCGCCCTCGACCACCAGCGTCTCCAACACCAGCTCGCCTTCGCTTACCAGCTGATCCTTAAGCTGCCACAGGTGCTCCAACGGAGAGCGACGATGATAGAGCACGCCCATCGAAAAGACCGTATCAAACGCGTTCAGTGCCGGAAGCTGCTCAATGCCCAGCGGCAGCAGGTGCGCCCGCTGGTCGCCGCCCAGCAGCTTGCGCACCGCCTCAAACTGGCAGAGGAACAGCTGGGTCGGATCGATACCGACCGCCAGGTGTGCGCCCGCGCCTATCATTCGCCACAGGTGATAGCCGCTGCCGCATCCCACATCGAGGATCGTGCGCCCGCTCAGATCAGAGAGGTGCGGCAGCACGCGCTCCCATTTCCAGTCGGAGCGCCACTCGGTGTCTATGTCCACGCCATAGAGCGAGAACGGTCCCTTACGCCACGGCATCAGGTTACGCAGCAGCGTATCGATGCGCTTGATCTGCCCTGGGCTGAGCGGGGTTTCGCTCTCCGCCGTCACGCTGTGCAGCAGATCAAGCCGATACGGCTGCATCTCTGGCAGAAACTCTACCGCATTGGTCCACTGCTTAAACTGGCCGTGCAGGGCCCCGCGCTGCCAGGTTGCAATCTGCGCGGGCAGGGTCTCCAGCCAGTGGGCGAGAGGACTTTTGGCAATCTGCTGATAGAAGTCACCGAACTCGATCATGCCGACGCTCCTGCTTTCAACGCCACCAGCGAACCAAAGTTAAAGCACTGGAACCAAAGTTCGCTGTGCTCGAAACCGGCCTGGCGCAGGCGGGCCTTGTGCGTCTCCACGGAGTCGGTGAGCATCACGTTCTCCAGCATGCTGCGCTTCTGGCTGATCTCCAGCTCGCTGTAGCCGTTGGCACGTTTAAAATCGTGATGCATATTAAACAGCAGCTCGCCGGTGGTGGCATCTTCAAAGCTGAATTTTTCCGACAGGACCAGCGCGCCGCCCGGATTCAGCCCCTGATAGATGTTATCCAGCAGCGCCTGCCGTTCAGCAGGTTCAAGGAATTGCAGGGTAAAGTTCAGCACCACCAGCGACGCGTTTTCAATGTGGATATGGCGAATATCGCCCTCAATCACCTCAACCGGCGTCGGCGCTTTATAGGCGTCAATATGGCGGCGGCAGCGTTCAACCATCGCCAGAGAGTTATCCACGGCGATAATTTTACAGTCCGGATGGGCAATATTACGACGCACGGAGAGCGTGGCCGCGCCCAGCGAGCAGCCCAGATCGTAGACCTGGCTAGCGGGCTGCACAAAACGCTCCGCCAGCATGCCGATCATCGAGATAATATTTGAGTAGCCGGGAACGGAGCGCTGGATCATGTCCGGGAAGACTTCGGCTACCCGTTCATCGAATGTCCAGTCACCCAGGCTGGCGATTGGCGCAGAAAAAAGCGTGTCGCGGTGAGACATAACGTAAAAATCCAAGAAAACAAAAGTGGCGTATTGTGCGCTAATGCACAGAGAAAACCAACTCCCAGGGCATGAACCAGAGGTTTGCCAGCACCATCAGCACCAGCGAACACCAGGTGGCGCTCATACCGGACCGCCGCCAGCGCATCAGCTGGTGATGCAAACCGTAGTAGTGCATCAGACGACCAGCAATCAGCAGCAGTCCACAGACGTGCACCATCCACGTCTCTGCGCCGTTCATCTCCATAAACAGCAGCAGGATCAGGCCGGCGGGAAGATACTCTACCGCATTGCCGTGGATGCGGATCGCGGTCTGTAGCTCGCTAAACCCGCCATCGCCATACGACACCCGGTACTGCATACGCAGGCGCACAACGTCAAAAGATAACTTAATCAGCAGCAGAACACCCAGCACGGCATACAGCGCGCTTACCATAGAAACTCCATTTAAGCCCGGAAAGGGTACGTCTCTATGATAGCGCGACTGGTTCAGAAAAGAGAGGATTGTTGCGGAATTGACGGTGCTGAACCGACGGAGGGCACGGCACGCTGCAGCGCGGCCCATAGGGTATCGACCAGTACCGGGGCTTCGGCAATATCCGGCGTATGCAGAAAGAGATAGGGCGTGGTGCTTTTCTCCCAAAGGGCCAGCTTCTCCAGCCAGACGGCAAACAGGGCGCTGTTCTGCGCCATGTCATCGCTGCCGATAAAGCGCACCATCGGGTGCTGGGCCGTGACTACCGCATGGACTGGCACCACGGGCTTCTTGCGCTGGGCTTCAATCACCGCTTCGCTGCGGGGGAGGGCGCTGTGCACCGGACGGCTGTCGAGGATCACCCGGTTGACGCCACGTGCATGCAGGCCCCGGTTAAGCTGCGTTTCCGCGTCGCCCTTGGCGAAAAATTCCTGATGGCGCACCTCTACCCCGTAGCGGAAATCCTCAGGTAGGCCGTCGAGGAACGCCCACAGGGCGGGCAGATCCTGCGGCGCAAACGAGGCGGGCAGCTGGAGCCAGTACTGGCCAATACGCTCCGCCAGCGGGGCCATACGGCTAAAAAACTCCTCGGTGAGATCGCCGCACTGGCGCAGCCGCGCCTGGTGCGAAATGGTTGCCGGGAACTTAAAGCAGAAGCGGAAGGAGTCGGTGGTCTGGGCGTGCCAGCGCGCCACGATATCGGCCTTTGGCAGGGCATAGAGCGTGGTATTGCCCTCCACGCAGTTGAAGTGGCGGGCATAGGCTTCGAGATCGGTGATGCCAAGGCGCACCCATTTCGGGTGCGACCACTGCGGCAGGCCAATGTAGATCATAGCGCGGTAAGGATCTCTTCGGTGCTACGCACCCGGCCAATGCGCGGGAAGATATGCGTGAAGCTCCCCTGATGCTGGTCACTGCTGGCGGCGCTGCAGGCGTCTTCCACCACAATCAGATTAAAGCCCAGCTCCCACGCATTGCGTGCGGTGGACTCAACGCCGATGTTGGTGGAGATCCCGCACAGCACGATGGTGTCGATACCCCGACGGCGCAGCTGCAGCTCCAGATCGGTGCCATAGAAGGCGCCCCATTGGCGTTTAGTCACTTCGATATCACCGTCGCGCTTGCCCAGCGCCACCGGATAATGCCACCACTCAGGCGGCAGGGCGTGACCACCGATGGGGGCGTCGACAGGCTGCTTGAGCGCCTCGGCGAAATCAGCCGACCAGCCTACGCGTACCATGACCACTGGTGCACCCTTGGCGCGAAACGTCTCCGCCAGCCGCGCGGCGCGAGCAACAACCTCATCTGCCGAATGCGGGCCACCGGCAAACGGCAGAATGCCCTCCTGAAGATCGATAACCACAAGGGCAGTTGTTTTCGCGTTAAGTTCTGGCATGTTAGCTCCTGTTATCTACGTCGTTTTGCCCATACAGTAAGCGTAAATGGCGTTAGCCTGGAGCACAAATTTTGTTAGTTTTTGTGAGCGTAGGAGTAAAAGCGAGCAGTCTGGTTGTAGAGGAGCGCTATCACTTAATCACTTTTAATTAATTATTGATAAAATCGTATATTAAAACATGTATACATTCATTGGCTTGATAATTTTCTAATTTAACTAACATGTTATTATGCGTCTGCAAGCAGAAGACGATCTCTTAATATAAAATCAATGAAAAAGGCTCCTCTATGAAAAAGCTCATTGCACTGTTTCCACTGTGTTTGCTGCTGACCGGGTGCCCCGGTAGCCATAGAGAAGGCGCGGAGTTAGGTGAGTGGAAACCAATAAGCATCAGTGCGAATAGCGTTTGCTTTAGTGTTAAACCTAAGGATGTTTTGAGTCGCTACACGCTAACCGTTCATGAAAATGGATATGAACAGTTACTACTTGGTGATTTTGTACATCTCTCTTATCCCAATACGTGTTTTAACATAGAATTTAATCCGGGTAGCGCTTACGCAGCAAATTACACGCTTAATAATAAAGTTTATTATTATACATTTGTTGTTGATAAGAGTGGAGAGTAGGACGGAGCCCGCTTAAAAACTGACCTCCAGGCCGACGTAGCGCCTCATCTTGGCTTTGAGTGTCAAGCTGATATCCAGTATAATAGCCCCCTTTTTTCATCCAGTTGTGACATTCAGCTCGCGCTGCGTCGTCGTGGCTGCAAGGCAGGCGACCAACGGCCTGCGGCTAAGTTAAGGGATATCTCATGCGTACAGAATATTGCGGACAGCTTCGACTGTCCCACGAGGGGCAGCAGGTGACTCTGTGTGGTTGGGTCAACCGCCGCCGCGATCTCGGCAGCCTGATCTTTATCGATATGCGCGATCGTGAAGGTATCGTGCAGGTGTTCTTCGATCCGGATCGCGCAGATGCGTTAAAGCTGGCCTCTGAACTGCGTAATGAGTTCTGCATCCAGGTCACCGGCACCGTACGTCGCCGTGACGATAAAAACATCAACAGCGATATGGCTACCGGCGAGATTGAAGTGCTGGCCTCCGATCTGACCATCATCAACCGTTCAGACTCGCTGCCGCTCGACTCCAACCACGTCAATACCGAAGAGGCGCGTCTCAAGTACCGCTATCTGGATCTGCGTCGCCCGGAGATGGCTAACCGCCTGAAGACCCGCGCGAAGATCACCAGCTTCGTGCGCCGTTTCATGGACGATCACGGTTTCCTCGACATCGAAACCCCGATGCTGACCAAGGCTACCCCGGAAGGGGCGCGTGACTATCTGGTGCCGAGCCGCGTGCACAAAGGCAAATTCTATGCCCTGCCGCAGTCCCCACAGCTGTTCAAGCAGCTGCTGATGATGTCCGGGTTTGACCGCTACTACCAGATCGTAAAATGCTTCCGCGATGAAGACCTGCGTGCGGATCGCCAGCCTGAATTTACCCAGATCGACGTTGAAACCTCCTTCATGACCGCACCGCAGGTGCGTGAGGTGATGGAAGCGCTGGTGCGTCAGCTGTGGCAGGCCACCATTAACGTAGACCTTGGCGACTTCCCGGTGATGACCTTTGCCGAGGCCGAGCGCCGCTACGGCTCTGACAAACCAGACCTGCGTAACCCGATGGAGCTGGTGGACGTTGCCGACCTGCTGAAAAGCGTCGAGTTCGCCGTGTTTGCCGGTCCGGCCAACGACGCCAAAGGCCGCGTGGCTGCCCTACGTGTGCCGGGCGGCGCTGCCCTGAGCCGTAAGCAGATTGACGACTACGGCAATTTTATTAAGATCTACGGCGCGAAAGGGCTGGCCTACATCAAGGTCACCGAGCGTGTAAAAGGTCTGGAAGGCATCACCAGCCCGGTAGCGAAGTTCCTGAACGCTGAGATCGTCGAAGCGATTCTGGAGCGTACCGGCGCGCAGGATGGCGACATGATCTTCTTCGGCGCGGACAACCGCAAAGTCGTTGCCGATGCGATGGGTGCGCTGCGCCTCAAGCTGGGTAAAGACCTGAGCATCACCGACGAAAGCAAGTGGGCGCCGCTGTGGGTCATCGACTTCCCGATGTTCGAAGAGGACGGCGAAGGCGGTCTGACCGCGATGCACCACCCGTTCACCGCGCCGAGCAACATGACTGCGGAAGAGCTGAAGGCTGCGCCGGAAACCGCTATCGCTAACGCCTACGATATGGTCATCAACGGCTATGAAGTGGGTGGTGGTTCAGTGCGTATTCACCGCGGCGAAATGCAGCAGACGGTGTTTGGCATCCTCGGTATTACCGAGCAGGAGCAGCGTGAGAAGTTCGGCTTCCTGCTCGACGCCCTGAAGTACGGTACGCCGCCGCACGCGGGCCTGGCTTTCGGTCTCGATCGTCTGACCATGCTGCTGACCGGCACCGATAACATCCGTGACGTGATCGCTTTCCCGAAAACCACCGCCGCTGCCTGCCTGATGACCGAAGCGCCAAGCTTCGCCAACCAGGCCGCGCTGACTGAGCTGGGTATTGAAGTGATCAAAAAGGCTGAGAATAACTAATGACCTATGTACACGCCATCATTCGCGCTGCATCGAGGCGGCAACTGAGTGAATTCCCATGAGCATAGATAACTATGTGAATGGGATGAACGAAGGCGGCCAACAAAGAGGCGGCGTGAAGGATAAAGTGTATAAGCTACCCGTTTCCGTGCTTGTCGTGATCTACGCCCAGGACACGAAACGGGTGCTGATGCTACAACGGCGCGACGATCCCAATTTCTGGCAGTCGGTTACCGGCAGCCTGGAGGAGGGTGAAACCGCACCGCAGGCCGCCGCGCGTGAAGTAAAGGAAGAGGTCGCGATTGACGTTGCAGCAGAGCAGCTGACCTTGATCGACTGTCAGCGCACGGTTGAGTTTGAAATTTTTATGCATTTACGTCATCGCTATGCGCCGGGTATTAAGCGCAACACGGAATCGTGGTTCTGTCTTGCGCTGCCTCACGAGCGGGAGATCGTGTTCACTGAGCACCTGACCTACCGCTGGGTCGACGCGGTGGATGCCGCCGCCCTGACTAAGTCGTGGAGCAACCGGCAGGCGATTGAAGAGTTTGTAATTAACGCCGCCTGAGAAGGCGCTTTTGGAGAATTTTTTATGGCAGGTCACAGTAAATGGGCCAACACCAAACACCGCAAAGCGGCACAGGATGCCAAACGCGGTAAGATCTTTACCAAAATTATTCGTGAGCTGGTAACGGCAGCGCGTCTGGGCGGCGGCGATGCCGGCTCTAACCCGCGTCTGCGTGCGGCAATCGATAAAGCGCTCTCCAACAACATGACTCGCGATACCCTGAACCGTGCCATCGCCCGTGGCGTGGGCGGCGATGAAGACGCGAACATGGAGACCATCATTTATGAAGGTTACGGCCCTGGCGGCACGGCGGTAATGGTCGAGTGCCTGTCTGACAACCGTAACCGTACCGTTGCCGAAGTTCGCCATGCGTTCACCAAAACCGGCGGCAACCTCGGTACCGACGGCTCCGTTGCCTACCTGTTCAGCAAGAAAGGGGTGATCTCCTTCGAGCAGGGCGACGAAGATGCGATCATGGAAGCTGCGCTGGAAGCCGGTGCGGAAGACGTGGTGACCTATGACGACGGCGCAATCGACGTCTACACCGCATGGGAAGAGATGGGTGCCGTACGCGATGCGCTGGAAGCCGCTGGCCTGAAAGCGGACAGCGCTGAAGTGTCGATGATCCCGTCCACCAAAGCGGACATGGATGCCGAGACCGCACCGAAGCTGCTGCGCCTGATCGACATGCTTGAAGACTGCGATGACGTGCAGGAGGTTTACCACAACGGTGAGATCTCTGACGAGGTCGCAGCGACCCTCGAATGAGGCCGTCTGGATCCGTAAAACAGGAGGTGCGTGGTGTCAATCATTCTCGGTATTGATCCCGGCTCACGCATCACCGGCTACGGCGTGATCCGCCAGGTCGGCAGACAGCTTACCTATCTTGGCAGCGGCTGTATCCGCACCAAGGTTGACGATCTCCCTTCACGCCTGAAGCTGATTTACGCGGGCGTGTCGGAGATCATCACCCAGTTCCAGCCCAACTTTTTCGCTATTGAGCAGGTCTTTATGGCGAAAAACGCCGACTCGGCGCTTAAGCTCGGGCAGGCGCGCGGGGTGGCGATTGTTGCGGCGGTAAATCAGGACCTGCCGGTCTTTGAGTATGCCGCTCGCCAGGTCAAGCAGACGGTGGTCGGCATCGGTAGTGCGGAGAAGAGTCAGGTGCAGCATATGGTGCGTACCCTGCTCAAGCTTCCCGCCAATCCCCAGGCGGATGCCGCCGATGCGCTGGCGATTGCCATAACCCACTGTCACGTCAGCCAAAACGCCATGCAAATGAGTGAAAAGCGGCTCAATCTTGCGCGAGGGCGGTTACGTTAATCGAAAAAGAGGCTGGATATGTATCCAGCCTTTTTTATATCATAGAGAAAATTTTAGCCGATAGCGCAGGAGCGAAACGTGATAGGCAGACTCAGAGGCATTATTGTCGAGAAACAACCCCCGCTGGTGCTGCTGGAGACCGGCGGCGTAGGCTATGAAGTGCATATGCCAATGACCTGCTTCTATGAGCTACCGGATGCTGGGCAGGAAGCGATTATCTTCACCCACTTTGTGGTGCGTGAAGATGCCCAACTGCTGTACGGCTTTAACAACAAACAGGAACGCACCCTGTTTAAAGAGCTGATCAAAACCAACGGCGTTGGGCCAAAGCTGGCGCTGGCGATCCTCTCCGGCATGTCGGCGCAGCAGTTTGTCAACGCCGTCGAACGCGAAGATCCCAACGCGCTGGTGAAGCTGCCCGGCATCGGTAAAAAGACCGCCGAGCGCCTGATAGTTGAGATGAAAGACCGCTTCAAAGGTCTGCATGGCGATCTCTTTACGCCAGCGGCAGATCTGGTGCTGACTTCGCCTGCGGGCCCGTCGGCGGACGATGCGGAGCAGGAAGCGGTTGCCGCGCTGGTGGCGCTGGGCTACAAGCCTCAGGAAGCCAGCCGCATGGTCAGTAAACTGGCACGCCCGGATGCCAGCAGTGAAACACTTATTCGTGAAGCGCTTCGCGCCGCGATGTGAGGTAAAGGATGATAGAAGCAGACCGCCTGGTATCAGCAGGCAGCGTTACCCAGGAAGAGGTCATCGATCGCGCGATCCGTCCTAAGCTGCTCGACGAATACATTGGCCAGCCGCAGGTGCGCTCGCAGATGGAGATTTTTATCCAGGCGGCAAAGCTGCGTGGTGATGCGCTCGATCATCTGCTGATCTTCGGCCCGCCGGGCCTGGGTAAAACGACCCTGGCCAACATTGTCGCCAACGAGATGGGCGTTAACCTGCGCACCACCTCTGGCCCGGTGCTGGAGAAGGCAGGGGATCTCGCCGCGATGCTGACCAACCTTGAGCCGCACGACGTGCTGTTTATCGATGAGATTCATCGCCTGTCGCCGGTCGTGGAAGAGGTGCTCTACCCAGCGATGGAAGATTATCAGCTGGATATCATGATTGGCGAAGGCCCGGCGGCGCGCTCGATTAAAATCGACCTGCCGCCCTTTACGCTGATCGGTGCTACCACCCGTGCCGGCTCCCTGACCTCGCCGCTGCGCGACCGCTTTGGCATCGTGCAGCGCCTGGAGTTCTACCAGGTCGCCGATCTGCAGCATATCGTCGGGCGCAGCGCGCGCTTTATGGGGCTGGAGATGAGTGAAGAGGGTGCCCTGGAAGTGGCCCGCCGCTCGCGGGGTACGCCACGTATCGCCAACCGCCTCCTTAGGCGCGTGCGCGACTTCTCCGAAGTGAAGCATGACGGGACGATCTCCGCAGACGTGGCCGCCCAGGCACTGGATATGCTCAACGTTGACGCCGAAGGCTTTGACTATATGGACCGCAAGCTGCTGCTGGCGGTGATCGATAAGTTCTTTGGCGGCCCGGTGGGGTTAGATAACCTTGCAGCGGCCATCGGCGAAGAGCGGGAAACGATTGAGGATGTGCTGGAGCCGTACCTGATCCAGCAGGGCTTTTTACAGCGCACCCCGCGCGGGCGGATGGCAACGGTAAGAGCCTGGAACCACTTCGGTATTACCCCGCCAGCAATGCCATAAGGCATGCCGCAGGTTTTGTAGCCCCGGTAAGCGTAGCGCCACCGGGGAAAATGATTACTGCGCCGGTTTCTTCATCATGCTGAAAATAAACAGCGCTGCGGCGCAGAGCACCACCGAGGGACCAGCGGGCGTGTCATAGAACGCCGAGAAGGTCAGTCCCCCGGTGACGGCGAGCATTCCGACTGCCACCGCAACCCCGGCCATCTGCTCCGGCGTGCGGGCGAAACGGCGGGCGGTGGCGGCGGGAATGATCAGCAGGGAAGTGATGATCAACGCGCCCACAAACTTCATCGCTACACCAATCGTCAGGGCAGTTACCAGCATCAGCAGCAGCTTCACCCGCTGCAGTTTCACCCCGTCAACAAAGGCCAGATCCGGACTGATGGTCATCGACAGCAGGCTGCGCCACTGCCAGAGCAGGATGCCAAGCACAATCGCGACGCCCACCCCAAGGATGATCAGATCGTCCGGCGTCACCGCCAGCAGATCGCCAAACAGGTAGGCCATCAGGTCGACGCGAATGTTCGACATCAGGCTCACCACCACCAGACCCAGCGACAGGGCGCTGTGTGCCATAATGCCCAGCAGGGTATCGATCGCCAGGTGCGGACGCTTCTCCAGCCAGACCAGCCCACCAGCAAGCAGCAGCGTCACTGCAATCACCGCGTAAAACGGATTGACGTCCAGAAGCAGACCAAAAGCGACGCCGAGCAGCGACGCGTGGGCGAGGGTGTCGCCGAAGTAGGACATCCGACGCCAGACCACAAAGGAGCCCAGCGGGCCTGCGGCACAGGCCAGCATCATCCCGGCCAGCCAGCCGGGCAGAAGTAGTTCAATCATGAGTTTCCATTTCCCCGGCGCAGTACGATACGGCCCTGTAAATCATGGCGATGGTTATGGTTATGGCGATAGATGCCCAGCTGTTCAGCGCCGCGCGGCCCGAACATTGAGATAAACTGCGGATGCATAGCCACCACCTCTGGCGTGCCGGAGCAGCAGATATGGTGGTTGAGGCACAGCACCTCGTCGGTTTTCGCCATCACCAGATGCAGATCGTGAGAAACCATCAGCACGGCGCAGTTCAGCTCCCGGCGCAGCTGGTCAATCAGATCGTACAGCGCCACCTGGCCGTTCACGTCTACGCCCTGAGTAGGCTCATCCAACACCAGCAGCTGCGGAGCGTTAAGCAGGGCGCGGGCCAGCAGCACGCGCTGGGTCTCACCGCCGGAAAGCTTTTGCATCGGAGCATCAATCAGGTGTCCGGCCTGCACGCGCTTAAGGGCCGGAAGAATATCATCCTTGCGCGTCCCCGGACGCAGGCGCAAAAAACGGCTGACGGTCAGGGGCAGGGTGGCGTCCAGATGCAGCTTCTGCGGAACGTAACCAATGCGCAGCGCCTTATCGCGCTTGATTGTGCCGGAATCGGCTGCTACCAGGCCGAGCACGACCCGCACAAGGGTCGATTTTCCTGCGCCGTTTGGACCCAGCAGGGTTAAAATTTTTCCAGGCTGTAGCACCAGCGAAATGTCAGACAGGACGCGGCGTTGACCGAAGGAGACGGATACATTTTCCAGTGAAACAAGATTTGTCATAGTGTTTAAGGGCTTGCACAAGTCATAGAATGTTATAATATCACATTCCACCCACTTATTACGATGATTAGTCGCATTATGTTACATAAAAATACGCTTCTTTGCGCTGCAATCTCCACCGCTCTCATGAGCTTAACACTCTCTCCCGCCAACGCCGCCGTTGTCGCTTCGCTTAAGCCTATCGGCTTTATCGCCGCCGCCATTACCGACGGTGTGACTAAGACAGAAGTATTACTGCCAGACGGTGCTTCTGAGCATGATTACTCATTGCGTCCTTCGGATGTAAAACGCTTACAGAGCGCGGACTTAGTGGTTTGGGTCGGGCCGGACATGGAAGCCTTCATGCAGAAGCCGACTCAGCAGCTGCCAGCGCAGAAGCAGCTGGCGATTGGCGAGCTGCCAGACGTGAAACCGTTGCTGATGAAAGGCGGCGAGCATGATGAAGATGAGCATGAAGGTCATGACCACCAGGGCGAAAAGGGTGACGAACATCACCATCATGGCGAGTATAACATGCACATTTGGATGTCACCGGAGGTAGCCCGCCTGGCTGCGGTTGCAATCCATCAAAAATTAGTGGAAGTTATGCCGCAAAGTCGAGCCAAGCTTGACGCCAACCTGCGCGATTTTGAGGCACAATTGGCCGAAACCGATAAGCAGGTCGGCACTGAGCTCGCACCCGTGAAGGGGAAAGGGTATTTCGTTTTTCATGACGCCTATGGCTACTACGAAAAACACTATGGTCTGACGCCGCTCGGCCATTTCACCGTTAACCCTGAAATTCAGCCCGGTGCGCAGCGTTTACATGAAATCAGAACACAGTTAGTTGAGCAAAAAGCAACCTGCGTTTTTGCTGAGCCACAGTTCAGGCCAGCGGTCGTTGAATCTGTTGCGAGAGGAACGTCTGTGCGAATGGGGACTTTAGATCCTCTGGGCACCAATATTGCGCTGAGTAAAACCAGCTACGCGCAATTTTTGAAACAACTCTCAAACCAGTATGCGAGCTGCCTGAAAGGAGATTAACGAGGAAGTGAATACGTGCAACAGATAGCCCGCTCTGTCGCCCTGGCATTTAACAATTTGCCCCGACCCCATCGCGTTATGCTGGGGTCGCTTACTGTTCTCACATTAGCGGTCGCCGTCTGGCGGCCCTATGTCTACCACCCCGAGTCTGCCCCGATTGTAAAGGCCATTCAGCTGGAGAAGAGCGAGATCCGTTCGCTGCTGCCGGAAGCCAGTGAGCCTATCGATCAGTCGATGCCTGATGAAGTCGAAGAGATCCCCCAGGACGAACTGGATGATAAAACCGGCAACGAGGCGGGCGTGCATGAGTACGTTGTCTCTACCGGCGATACGCTCAGCAGCATTCTGACCCAGTACGGCATGGATATGGGTGATGTCACCCAGCTCGCCAGCGCCGATAAAGAGCTGCGTAATTTGAAGATCGGCCAGCAAATCTCCTGGACGCTCACCGCCGATGGCGATCTGCAGCGCCTGACCTGGGAGATGTCGCGCCGTGAAACCCGCACCTATGACCGCACGGAGAGCGGCGCATTTAAAATGAGCAGTGAAGTTCAGCAGGGCGACTGGGTTAACACCACGCTGAAAGGCGCGGTCGGCAGCAGCTTCGTTGCCAGTGCCAAAGAAGCGGGCCTCAACAGCGGTGAAATTAGCGCGGTGATCAAAGCCATGCAGTGGCAGGTAGATCTGCGCAAGCTGAAAAAGGGCGATGAGTTCTCGGTGCTGATGTCCCGTGAAATGCTCGACGGCAAGCGCGAGCAGAGTCAACTGCTCGGCGTACGTCTGCGCTCGGACGGGAAAGACTACTATGCTATCCGCGCTGAAGATGGCAAATTCTACGATCGGAACGGCACCGGTCTGGCGAAAGGCTTTATGCGTTTCCCAACCTCTAAACAGTTCCGCGTCTCGTCAAACTTTAATCCGCGTCGTCTGAACCCGGTGACCGGCCGCGTTGCTCCGCATAAAGGCGTAGATTTTGCCATGCCGCAGGGCACGCCGGTGCTGGCGGTAGGCGATGGCGAAGTCGTTACCGCTAAGCGCAGCGGCGCGGCAGGTTACTACGTGGCGATCCGTCACGGTCGTACCTATACCACGCGCTATATGCACCTGCGCAAGCTGCTGGTGAAAGATGGCCAGAAGGTGAAGCGGGGCGATCGTATCGCGCTTTCGGGTAACACCGGCCGCTCAACCGGTCCGCACCTGCACTACGAGGTGTGGATCAACCAGCAGGCGGTTAACCCGTTAACGGCTAAGCTGCCGCGTACCGAAGGGTTGACCGGCAGCGATCGCCGCGACTACCTGGCGCAGGTGAAAGAGGTTATGCCCCAGCTGCGTTTCGACTAGCGTGTCACACAGAGGTGCAATAAAAGCCGGTCGCCCATGGGCACCGGCTTTTTCTTTTGTGCGAAGCCAGAGGTCTCGCTAAACTATCACGTTAATTGATATCTGATTATTTCTCTGACCCGAGCCTATCGGCTCCCGGAAGATGCATGGAAACCAAAAAAAATAACAGCGAATATATTCCCCAGTTTGAAAAGGAGTTCCTTCAGCCGCGTTACTGGGGTGCATGGCTGGGCGTTTTCGCGCTGGCAGGCGTGGCGCTTGTCCCGGCCTCGATCCGCGATCCGTTGCTGGGCAAGCTGGGGCGTCTCGGTGGCCGCCTGGGTAAAAGTGCCCGCCGCCGGGCGCAAATTAACCTGCTCTACTGCTTCCCGGAGAAGAGCGTAGCCGAGCGGGAAGCCATTATTGATGAGATGTTTGCTACGGCTCCTCAGTCAATGGTGCTGATGGCCGAGCTGGCGATACGCGGCCCGAAGAAGGTTGCTGGTCGTATTACCTGGCAGGGGAAAGAGATCGTCGACGAGATGCAGCGCAACGGTGAGAACGTGATCCTGCTGGTGCCGCACGGCTGGGGCGTGGATATTCCGGCGATGCTGATGGCCTCCCAGGGGCGGCCGATCGCTGCCATGTTCCATAACCAGGGCAACAAGGTTCTTGATTACGTCTGGAATAAGGTACGTCGTCGTTTTGGTGGCCGTTTGCACCCACGCAATAGCGGCATCAAGCCTTTTATTCAGTCTATACGTCAGGGGTACTGGGGTTACTACCTGCCCGATCAGGATCACGGCCCTGAGCAGAGCGAGTTTGTGGACTTCTTTGCGACCTATAAAGCGACGCTGCCTGCCGTTGGCCGCCTGATGAAGGTTTGCCGCGCCCGCGTTGTGCCGCTGTTCCCGGTCTATGACAGCAAAACGCATCGCCTGACGATTATGGTCAGGCCGCCGATGGACGATCTGTTAGACGCTGACGATAACACCATCGCCAGACGGATGAATGAAGAGGTGGAGCACCTCGTCAGCCCGAATCCAGAGCAGTACACCTGGATCCTCAAGCTGCTTAAGACGCGCAGGCCGGGTGAACAGGAGCCCTACAAGCGTAAAGAGTTGTTTCCGAGGAAATAGGGAAATATACGCCGGGTGGCGGGTAAACGCCGGGTGGCGCTTCGCTTACCCGGCCTACTACACATATCGTAGCCCCGGTAAGCGCAGCGCCACCGGGGAATACGCTAACCTTACTCTACGGTCAGGATGCGGGTGGTGTTGGTGGTGCCAATGGTGCCCATCACGTCGCCCTGGGTCACGATAACCAGATCGCCGGAAACCAGATAGCCTTTGTCACGCAGCAGGTTGACCGCGTCGTGGGCGGCGACCACGCCGTCGTTGTTGCTGTCGAAGTACACCGGCGTGACGCCACGGTAGAGTGCCGTCAGGTTCAGGGTGCGCTCATGGCGTGACATGGCGAAGATCGGCAGACCGGAGCTGATGCGCGAGGTCATCAGCGCGGTACGGCCCGATTCGGTCATGGTGATAATGGCGGTCACACCCTTCAGGTGGTTGGCAGCATACATCGCTGACATCGCAATGGCCTCTTCCACGTTCTCGAACTGGATATCGAGGCGGTGTTTGGAGACGTTGATGCTGGGGATCTTCTCGGCACCCAGGCAGACGCGGGCCATCGCGGCCACGGTTTCCGCGGGATATTGACCCGCAGCGGTCTCGGCAGAGAGCATCACGGCATCGGTCCCATCCAGCACGGCGTTGGCGACGTCCATTACTTCGGCGCGGGTCGGCATCGGGTTGGTGATCATCGATTCCATCATCTGGGTCGCGGTGATCACCGAGCGGTTAAGCTGGCGTGCGCGGCGGATCAGCGCCTTCTGAATGCCTACCAGCTCCGGGTCGCCAATCTCAACGCCGAGGTCGCCACGGGCCACCATCACCACGTCAGAGGCGAGGATCACGTCGTCCATTGCGTCCTGATCGCAAACGGCTTCCGCACGCTCAACCTTAGCAACGATTTTGGCATCGCAGCCTGCATCACGCGCCAGGCGACGGGCGTAGTTAAGATCTTCCCCACAGCGCGGGAAGGAGACGGCCAGGTAGTCAACGCCAATCCGCGCGGCGGTGACGATATCGGCTTTGTCTTTGTCGGTCAGCGCTTCGGCGGAGAGACCGCCGCCCAGCTTGTTGATGCCTTTATTATTCGACAGCGGACCGCCAACGGTCACTTCGGTAAAGACCTTCATGCCCTGAACTTCAAGGACCTTCAGCTGTACGCGACCGTCGTCGAGCAGCAGGATGTCGCCGGGAACCACGTCCGCAGGCAGGCCTTTATAGTCAATGCCGACGCGCTCTTTATCGCCTTCGCCTTTACCAAGGTTGGCATCAAGCAGGAATTTGTCGCCGATATTGAGGAAGACTTTCCCCTCTTTGAAGGTCGATACACGAATTTTCGGGCCCTGCAGGTCCCCTAGAATAGCAACATGACGTCCCAGTTTTGCCGCAATCTCGCGCACTTTATCTGCACGCAGCTTGTGATCTTCTGGCGTGCCGTGGGAGAAGTTCATACGTACCACGTTAGCGCCAGCAGCGATGATCTTTTCAAGGTTATTATCGCGGTCGGTAGCTGGACCCAGGGTGGTAACGATTTTAGTTCTGCGAAGCCTTCTGGACATGTATTACTCCGTTGACTGAAACAACCAGGTGTTGCGTGAATATGAATTCGGCAGTTCTGCGCGCCGATTTGGCAAATCAAAAACTTAACCGAATGCCGTAATGAATTACAACGCTGTTATAAAATTTTAATGTTTATCGCTCCCGGTCAGGAGCTCCTTATCAAAACGCGATTCTTTAAGCGCTTCCTTGACTCGCTTCAAGTTATCTCTGAATTTTGCTCCCCGACGTAGGGTAAATCCTGTCGCCAGCACGTCGATCACCGTGAGCTGGGCCAAACGCGAGACCATCGGCATATAGATGTCGGTATCTTCCGGCACGTCCAGGGTAATGGCCAGCGTCGCTTCCCGGGCCAGCGGCGTGCCCGCCGAGGTGATGGCAATGACCATGGCATCGCTCTCGCGGGCCAGCTGTGCCAGCTCCACCAGGCTTTTGGTTCGGCCGGTGTGGGAGATCAGCACCACCACGTCATCTTCGTTGCAGTTCATGCAGCTCATGCGCTGCAGGACGATGTCATCGGTGTAGACCACCGGCACGTTGAAGCGGAAGAATTTGTTCATGGCGTCGTGCGCCACCGCCGCCGAGGAGCCAAGGCCAAAGAAGGCGATCTTCTTCGCCTGGGTGAGCAGGTCGACGGCGCGGTTAACGGCGGGCATATCCAGCGACTGGCGCACGTGATCCAGGCTGGCCATTGCCGACTCAAATATTTTACCGGTATAGGCCTCAACGCTGTCATCTTCATCGACATTGCGATTAACATAGGGCGTGCCGTTAGCCAGGCTCTGGGCGAGATGCAGCTTGAAATCAGGGAAGCCACGGGTTTCCATGCTGCGGCAGAAACGGTTTACCGTGGGTTCGCTGACCCCGGCCTCCTGCGCCAGCGCAGCGATGCTGGAGTGGATGGCCTGGTCCGGCGAGGTGAGTATGACTTCCGCCACTTTTCGTTCGGATTTGCTAAGGTGTTCCAGCTGAGACTGAATTTTTTCCAGCATGTTCATTATTAACGGGGTGCCCATGGCTAAAATCAACTTCAACAACGGATGAAATTGTGCTGCGGTTCAGTCGATATTACCCTTGTGGGACCAGGAAAGGTAAAGAACAGCGGGAAAACGTGTTGTTTTTTTTCATTACATGATCAGAGTCGGATTTTAGCTACTCGATTCCAGACAAAATCCCTGATTTTTCAGGGCGATTTACCCAATTTTTAGCCGCCTGAGCGAAAGCGCACGGTAGGATAAGCGGTAACGGTTTCGGGTTTTACGTAAAAGCAGTACAGTGCAGTGTAATAAAATTACAGCTATGCCCTGGCGAAAGTACCAGGGCAGCCAACTGAGGAGAATGACATGGCGGTAACGCAAACAGCCCAGGCATGTGACCTGGTCATTTTCGGCGCGAAAGGCGATCTTGCACGCCGGAAATTGCTGCCTTCCCTGTATCAGCTAGAAAAAGCAGGCCAGATCCACCCGGAGACGCGTATCCTTGGGGTAGGGCGTGCGGACTGGGATAAAGAGAAGTACACCGAAATCGTGCGTGAAGCGCTCGAGACCTTCATGAAAGAGAAAATCGATGAAAGCCTCTGGGATACGCTCAGCGGACGCCTCGATTTCTGTAACCTTGACGTCAACGATACCACCGCATTTACCCGTCTCGGTGACATGCTCGATCAGAAGAATCGCGTTACCATCAACTACTTCGCCATGCCGCCGAGCACCTTTGGCGCTATCTGCAAAGGCCTGGGTGAAGCAAAACTCAATGCCAAGCCAGCGCGCGTGGTGATGGAAAAACCGCTGGGCACCTCCCTCGACACCTCCCGTGAAATCAACGACCAGGTGGGCGAGTACTTTGAAGAGTGCCAGGTTTACCGTATCGACCACTACCTCGGCAAAGAGACGGTGCTGAACCTGCTGGCGCTGCGCTTTGCTAACTCGCTGTTCGTCAACAACTGGGACAACCGCACCATCGACCACGTGGAGATCACCGTGGCGGAAGAGGTCGGCATCGAAGGCCGCTGGGGCTATTTCGACCAGGCCGGACAGATGCGCGACATGATCCAGAACCACCTGCTCCAGGTTCTCTGCATGATCGCCATGTCGCCGCCGTCGGATCTCTCTGCGGACAGCATTCGTGATGCGAAAGTGAAGGTGCTGAAATCGCTGCGCCGTATTGACCGCTCGAACGTGCGTGAAAAAACCGTGCGCGGTCAGTACACCGCCGGTTTTGCCCAGGGCAAGAAAGTGCCGGGCTATCTGGAAGAAGAGGGCGCAAACAAAACCAGCAACACCGAAACCTTCGTGGCGATCCGCGTGGATATCGACGACTGGCGCTGGGCCGACGTGCCGTTCTACCTGCGTACCGGCAAACGCCTACCGACCAAGTGCTCTGAAGTGGTGGTCTACTTTAAAACTCCGCCGCTGAACCTGTTTAAAGAGTCCTGGCAGGATCTGCCCCAGAACAAGCTCACCATCCGCCTGCAGCCGGACGAGGGCGTGGATATCCAGATCCTCAATAAGGTTCCGGGTCTCGATCACAAGCATAACCTGCAAACCACCAAGCTGGATCTGAGCTACTCCGAAACCTTTAACGAAACCCATTTAGCTGATGCTTACGAGCGTCTGCTGCTGGAGACGATGCGCGGCATCCAGGCGCTGTTTGTGCGTCGCGACGAGGTAGAAGAGGCGTGGAAATGGGTCGACTCCATTACCGAAGCTTGGGCGATGGATAACGAGTCACCGAAGCCTTACCAGGCCGGTACCTGGGGTCCTGTTGCATCGGTGGCGATGATCACCCGCGACGGCCGCTCCTGGAACGAATTCGAGTAACTAACGCCTCCTGTTAGGACGGCCCTGTGGGGCCGTTTTTTTTTGTTTATTACGCTCCTATTTTACCGGTAACATGATCTAACACAGATTCCTGCACAATTTTCACTCTTTTGCATCGCCCCCGGATTCACCCGTAACGCTTTTTTTATTACACTGGCTGAAGCGATTTTGCTTCCGGCCTGCGGTGGATGAGTAGTTTTTGCATCATCATTTTCACGACCACGCTGCCGTCCGGGACACCTTATTTTCAGGAGCCTTTATGAACTCGACATTGTTACGGGTAACAAAACGTATTATCGATCGTTCTCATGCCACCCGCAGCGCCTACCTTGCCCGCATCGAACAAGCGAAAAGCAATACCGTTCATCGTTCGTCGCTGGCCTGCGGTAACCTGGCCCACGGTTTCGCCGCCTGCCAGCCAGAGGACAAGGCCTCGCTGAAAAGCATGCTGCGTAACAACGTCGCCATTATCACCTCCTACAATGATATGCTCTCCGCGCACCAGCCCTATGAACGCTACCCTGATATTATTCGTAAAGCCCTGCACTCGGTTAACGCCGTAGGGCAGGTCGCGGGCGGTGTTCCGGCCATGTGCGATGGCGTGACCCAGGGCCAGGACGGCATGGAGCTCTCCCTTCTCAGCCGCGAAATCATCGCTATGTCTGCCGCCGTCGGCCTGTCGCATAATATGTTTGACGGGGCGCTCTACCTCGGCGTCTGCGATAAAATCGTCCCAGGCCTGGCGATGGCCGCGCTGTCGTTTGGTCATCTGCCAGCGCTGTTTGTGCCGTCAGGCCCGATGGCCAGCGGCCTGCCGAATAAAGAGAAGGTGCGGATCCGCCAGCTTTATGCGGAAGGTAAAGTAGACCGCATGGCGCTGCTGGAGTCCGAGGCGGCTTCCTACCATGCCCCTGGCACCTGCACCTTCTACGGCACGGCCAATACCAACCAGATGGTTATTGAATTTATGGGCATACAGCTGCCGGGCTCGTCATTTGTCCATCCTGACGCGCCGCTGCGTGAAGCCCTGACCGTGGCGGCCGCACGGCAGGTAACGCGTTTGACCGGCAACGGCAACGAGTGGATGCCGCTCGGCAAGATGATCGATGAGAAAGTCGTGGTTAACGGCATTGTCGCCCTACTGGCGACCGGCGGCTCTACTAACCACACCATGCACCTGGTGGCGATGGCGCGGGCGGCGGGCATCATCATCAACTGGGATGACTTCTCTGAACTCTCGGAAGTGGTTCCTCTGATGGCACGCCTGTACCCGAACGGCCCGGCGGATATCAACCACTTCCAGGCGGCGGGCGGTGTGCCGGTGCTGATGCGCGAGCTGCTGAAGGGCGGCCTGCTGCATGAAGATGTGAATACCGTGGTGGGCCACGGGCTGTCACGCTACACCCTTGAGCCGTGGTTGAACGAGGGCGAGCTGGACTGGCGCGAGGGGGCCAGCGCCTCCCTGGATAGCGATATCATTGCCTCTATCGACAAGCCGTTCTCGCATCACGGCGGCACGAAAGTGCTCAGCGGCAACCTGGGACGTGCGGTCATGAAAACCTCCGCCGTTCCGGTTGAGAACCAGGTCGTTGAGGCCCCGGCGGTGATTTTTGAGAGCCAGCACGACGTGTTACCGGCATTTGAAGCCGGGCTGCTTGACCGTGACTGCGTGGTTGTTGTCCGACATCAAGGGCCAAAAGCGAACGGCATGCCAGAATTACATAAACTGATGCCGCCACTTGGTGTATTATTGGACCGCCGTTTCAAAATCGCATTAGTCACCGATGGACGGCTCTCCGGCGCATCAGGTAAAGTACCGTCGGCGATCCATGTGACACCAGAAGCGTATGACGGCGGGTTGCTGGCAAAAGTACGCGAGGGCGATATCATCCGCGTCAATGGACAGACAGGGGAGCTCACTCTGCTGGTGGATGAAACCGAGCTTGCTGCACGTCAGCCGCACATTCCTGACCTGAGTAGCGCGCGTGTCGGTACTGGCCGCGAAATGTTTAGCGCACTGCGTGAAAAACTCTCCGGTGCGGAGCAGGGCGCAACCTGTATCACTTTTTAAACTGATTAATTTTTTTAGATCGGGCGAGAGAAAAACTCTGATGAAAAACTGGAAAACGAGTGCTGAAGCAATCCTGAAAACGGGTCCTGTTGTACCGGTTATCGTGGTGAACAAACTGGAACATGCTGTACCGATGGCGAAAGCCCTGGTGGCCGGTGGCGTTCGCGTGCTGGAAGTCACTCTGCGTACCGCCTGCGCCATGGATGCGATCCGCGCCATTGCGAAAGAAGTCCCGGAAGCAATCATTGGTGCCGGTACGGTACTGAACCCGCAGCAGCTGGCGGAAGTGACCGAAGCTGGCGCGCAGTTTGCTATCAGCCCAGGCCTGACCGAGCCGCTGCTGAAAGCAGCAACCGAAGGCACCATCCCGCTGATCCCAGGCATCAGCACCGTGTCTGAACTGATGCTCGGCCTCGACTACGGTCTGAAAGAGTTCAAATTCTTCCCGGCGGAAGCTAACGGCGGCACCAAAGCGCTGCAGGCGATTGCTGGCCCGTTCTCGCAGGTGCGTTTCTGCCCGACCGGCGGCATCTCTCCGGCGAACTACCGTGACTACCTGGCGCTGAAAAGCGTGCTGTGCATCGGTGGCTCGTGGCTGGTACCGGCTGACGCGCTGGAAGCGGGTGACTACGATCGCATTACCAAGCTGGCTCGCGAAGCGGTAGAAGGCGCGCAGCAGTAAGGTCTTGTTCTGCCGGGTGGCGGCTTCGCCTTACCCGGCCTACAAACGGCTTGATACCGTAGGCCCGCGCAAGCGAAGCGCCGCCGGGCAATGCCAACAAAAACGGGCCATATGGCCCGTTTTTTTATCCTGCGACCTGTACGCCTGCGGCGGCATGCTTCGCCCGTTCTACCGCATCCTCGATGCTTTCACCGGTGGCTAACGCCACGCCTAAGCGCCGCGTGCCGTCGATCTCCGGCTTGCCGAACAGGCGCAGCTGAAGACCCGCGCCCACCGCTGCCTGCACGTTATCAAAGGTCACGTTATCGCTCTTTAACACAGGCAGGATCACCGCCGAAGCGGACGGACCGTACTGACGCACGCCGCCTACCGGCAGACCGAGAAAGGCGCGTACGTGCAGAGCAAACTCTGAGAGATCCTGCGAGATCAGCGTGACCATGCCGGTATCGTGTGGACGCGGTGATACCTCGCTGAAGATCACTTCATCACCGCAGACAAACAGCTCCACGCCGAACAGCCCGTAGCCGCCCAGCGCCAGCACGACCTCCTGAGCAATGGCCTGGGCGCGGGAGAGAGCCAGCTCGCTCATCTGCTGCGGTTGCCAGGATTCACGGTAGTCGCCATCCTCCTGGCGATGGCCGATAGGGTCACAGAAGTGCACCCCGTCAACGGCGCTCACGGTGAGGAGGGTAATTTCAAAGTCAAACTTCACCACCCCTTCGACAATCACGCGTCCCGCTCCAGCGCGTCCGCCGAGCTGGGCGTACTGCCAGGCATCATGCAGCTGATCGGCACTGCGAATAAAGCTCTGGCCCTTGCCGGAGGAGCTCATCACCGGTTTAATAATGCACGGTAGCCCGAGCGCAGCAACCGCCTCTCTAAACGCAGTTTCGCTGTCGGCGAAGCGGTAGGTTGAGGTCGGCAGGCGCAGCTCTTCAGCCGCCAGGCGGCGGATCCCCTCCCGGTTCATGGTCAGCTTCGCGGCGCGGGCGCAGGGCACGACCTGCTGGCCCTGGGCCTCCAGCTCAAGCAGCGTATCGGTGGCGATAGCTTCGATCTCCGGCACGATAAAATCCGGTTTCTCCTGCGCCACTAAGGCTTTTAACGCCTCGCCGTCCAGCATGTTGACCACGTGCGAACGATGGGCGACGTGCATTGCCGGAGCGTCTGCATAGCGGTCCACCGCAATCACTTCAATGCCCAGACGCTGGCACTCAATCGCTACCTCTTTACCCAGCTCACCAGAGCCCAACAGCATTACACGCGTGGCTGCCGGACGCAGCGCCGTACCTAAAAAAGTCATACTATCCACCCGTTTAAAAATTTCGGACTATTATACACGAAAACGTTTGCGTGTCTTTTTTCGGCTTGCATTCCTGCAGGGAAATGCTTACTATTATACTGTATAAATAAACAGGTAAATGAGGCTGCATTATGGCGGTTGAAGTCAAATACGTGGTAATCCGCGAAGGTGAGGAAAAAATGTCTTTTGCCAGCAAAAAGGAAGCCGATGCGTACGACAAAATGCTCGATCTGGCGGAAGTACTGGAAGGCGTGCTGGTAAATGCCCCCGTTGCGTTTGATGACGCGCAGCGCGAGCAGATGGCGCTGTGGCTGGCAGAGCAGAAAGAGACCCTCAGTGCGGTCTTCCGCTCCGGTAAGCTGCCGGATCCTGATGCCGCGCCAACCAAAAGCGATACCGTAACGGATATGCCGACAGCGAAGCGTAGCAAAGTAGCCTAACCGCAGCTTGCGCTGCCGGTAATTTGTACCATGCTTTGTGTGGGTTATGCGCACAGGAGATAAGCATGAACAAATTAGGATTACTGCTCGGCCTTGCCCTGCTGGCCGGCAGCGTTAGCGTACAGGCTGCCAATAGTAAATCAGTGAAGTTTCCCAGCTGCGAAGGGCTGGATGCCGCCGGCATCGCCGCCAGCGTCAAGCGCGACTATCAGCAAAACCGCATTGCGCGCTGGGCCGACGATCAGGAGACGCTGGGGCAGGCCGACCCCGTTGCCTGGATCAACGTCAAAGAGATTACCGGTAAAGAGGATAAGTGGACCGTTCCGCTGACCGTTCGCGGTAAAAACACCGATATTCACTATCAGGTGGCGGTTGACTGCAAAGGCGGTAAGGCTGTCTATACCCATCGTTAATCCTCCCCGCATTTTCGCTTCTTTAGTCAGCTTAGACATTTCCTGACACCCCCTCGCTTACTCTGTGGTTTGACACAGGATAATCGGGGGGAACTATGAGTAACTGGATGAATCAACTGCAGTCGCTGCTGGGCCAGAAAGGGGCATCCGCCTCATCGGGTGATGGGCAGGGACTCAGCAAGCTGCTGGTGCCCGGCGCACTGGGTGGCCTGGCGGGCCTGCTGGTCTCGAACTCCTCTTCCCGTAAGCTGCTTACGAAATACGGCACCAGCGCGCTGCTGATGGGCGGCGGAGCCGTTGCTGGCACGGTGCTGTGGAACAAATACAAAGATCGCGTGCGCAGTACGCATCAGGATGAGCCGCAGTTTGGTCAGCAGAGCTCGCCGCTGGATGTGCGCACCGAACGTCTGATCCTGGCGCTGGTCTTTGCCGCCAAAAGCGACGGCCACATTGATGCCCGCGAGCGTGAGGCCATCGATGCGCAAATGCGGGAGGCGGGCGTTGAGGAGCAGGGTAGAGCGCTGGTGGCGCAGGCTATCGAGCAGCCGCTCGATCCTCAGCGGTTAGCCCGTGACGTGCGTAACGAGGAGGAGGCGCTGGAGCTGTACTTCCTCAGCTGTGCGGCTATCGATATCGATCACTTTATGGAGCGCAGCTATCTCAACGCCCTCGGGGACGCCTTGAAGATCCCGCAGGACGTGCGCGACGGCATAGAACAGGACCTGAAAGCGCAAAAAAGCGCGCTGCCAGGCTAGCTTACACGCGTTGGTGGCGCGTTTCGCTTGCAACATGCGTGGGTTTTGCCACCCTTATAGGGTGTAAACTGAAAAGATAACGCTATGCCACCAAAAGCAAAAACAGTACCGCACGTCATGACGCTGCATGGCGATACGCGAACAGACGACTACTATTGGCTGCGCGACGATACGCGTTCGGATCAGGATGTCCTGGACTATCTGCACCAGGAGAATGACTACGGGCGCGACGTCATGGCCTCGCAGCAGGCGTTACAGGAGCGCCTGCTCAAAGAGATCGTCGACCGTCTTCCTCAGCGCGAAGTTTCCGCTCCCTATACCCGCAATGGCTACCGCTACCGTCACGTCTATGAGCCGGGGTGCGAGTACGCCATCTATCAGCGCCAGTCGGTGCTTAGCAGCGAGTGGGATGAGTGGCAGGTGCTGCTGGATGCCAACAAGCGGGCCGCTCACAGTGAGTTCTATACCCTGGGCGGGCTTGCCGTATCGCCGGATAATAAGATCATGGCGCTGGCGGAGGACTACCTCTCCCGGCGGCAGTATGGCCTGCGTTTTCGTAATCTGGAGACCGGAAACTGGTATCCAGAGATGCTGGATAACGTCACGCCGGACTTCGTCTGGATCAACGACTCCGAAACGCTCTACTACGTGCGCAAGCATGCCAAAACGCTGCTGCCTTATCAGGTATGGCGACACACCATCGGTACGCCTGCCTGCCAGGATGAGCTGGTCTATGAGGAGAAGGACGAGACCTACTACGTCAGCCTGCATAAGACGACCTCCCAGCACTATGTGATTATCTATCTGGCCAGCGCCACCACCAGCGAATGTCTGCTGCTGGATGCCGAGCTGCCGGATGCCCAGCCGATCATGTTTCTACCCCGGCGCAAAGATCACGAGTATAACCTCGACCACTACCAGCACACGTTCTATCTGCGCTCAAACCGTGAGGGGAAAAACTTCGGCCTCTATCGCACTAAGGTGCGTAATGATAAGCAGTGGGAAGTGCTGATTCCGCCCCGGGATCACATTATGCTGGAGGGCTTTACGCTGTTTACCGACTGGCTGGTGGTGGAAGAGCGTCAGCGCGGCTTAACCAGTCTGCGGCAGATCAACCGCAAAACCCGCGAGGTGACCGGTATCGCCTTTGACGATCCGGCCTATGTGACCTGGCTGGCCTATAATCCCGAGCCGGAAACCTCCCGGCTACGCTACGGCTACTCCTCTATGACGACGCCGGATACGCTGTTTGAGCTGGATATGGATACCGGTGAACGGCGGGTGCTCAAGCAGACGGAGGTCCACGGCTTTGATGCCAGCCAGTACCGCAGCGAACATCTGTGGATCAAGGCGCGCGACGGCGTAGAGGTTCCCGTCTCGCTGGTCTATAACCGAAAACACTTCCGCAAGGGGCAGAATCCGCTGCTGGTCTACGGCTATGGCTCCTATGGCACCAGCATCGATGCCGACTTCAGCAGCAGCCGCCTGAGCCTGCTGGATCGCGGCTTTGTCTATGCCATCGCCCATATTCGCGGCGGCGGCGAGCTGGGCCAGCACTGGTATGAGGACGGTAAGTTCCTTAAAAAGAGAAACACCTTTAACGATTATATCGACGTCTGTGACGCGCTGCTGGCGCAGGGTTACGGCTCTACGCGCTACTGCTACGGCATGGGCGGCAGTGCGGGCGGGATGCTGATCGGTACGGTGATTAACGAGCGCCCGGGCCTGTTCCATGGGGCGATCGCCCAGGTACCCTTTGTGGACGTAGTGACTACCATGCTGGACGAGTCGATTCCGTTAACCACCGGCGAGTTTGAGGAGTGGGGCAATCCGGAGGATGAGACCTACTATCACTACATGAAAAGCTACAGCCCATACGATAACGTCAGCGCTCAGGCCTATCCGCACCTGCTGGTGACAACCGGTCTGCATGACTCCCAGGTGCAGTACTGGGAGCCCGCCAAGTGGGTGGCGAAGCTACGGGCAACAAAAACCGATGATAACCTGCTGCTGCTTTGTACGGATATGGATGCGGGCCACGGTGGGAAGTCGGGCCGCTTTAAATCCTATGAAGGCGTCGCGCTGGAGTTCGCTTTCCTTGTAGCGCTGGCGCAGGGCACCTTGCCGGGCAAGAAAAGCTAGTTTTCATTGAGATTAGTTTTCATCTAAATAGTGCTTTAACGTCAGCCGCAGTTCGGGGCTCATGCGCTCAAGGTTATTGTACAGCCAGCGCAGGTACCCCGGATCGCGATCGGCGATTTCGGATACCGCTTTGCCGCGATATTTGCCAAAGGTAAAGGTGGTCATCAGGGCTGGGCGACCGGTGAGCGTCGCCATCTGATCCGGCGTCCAGCCCGACGTCTCCATGATGTCAATCAGCAGCGCGGCGGTGATATAGCAATCATACAGCGCCCGGTGATGATGCAGCCCCGGCGGCGTCTGTACGCTCAGCTTGCGCGACTTGTAGAGCGCCATGTTGCTGTACTGGATCCCCGGCCACAGGCGACGGGCCAGCTTCATGGTGCAGATCCACTCGCCGGGCATCTCCGGCAGCACGCGGCGATCGAAGCTGGCGTTGTGCGCGACGTACCAGCTGCTGCCCAGGTAGTGGGGCAGTATCTCTTCAATCCACGGCTGATCGGCCACCATCTCTTCGGTGATACGGTGGATGGCCATCGCCTGATGGCTGATGGGGCGATCCGGACGCACAAGGTGGCTCATCGGATTCACAATCTGACCGTCGATGACATCCACCGAGGCAATTTCAACGATGCCGCCCTGCAGGCCACAGGTTTCAGTATCGATTACGCGTAACATCCTCTTCTCCAGCAACCGGGTCGATTATTTGATTTTAGGCTCGTAGGGCAGGCGTGAGAGCGACACGGATGCCAGGCGATGGGCAATCAGCCGCTCGCGAAACCAGTCCCGCAGGTGAGCGGGCTGTTCGCGCTCCACCACCTCTGCGATAACTGGCATATTGTAACGCTCTTTAAAGGCCACGCCAGCGGCCGCCAGGTCAACGTTCACTTTGTCCATCTCGTCCTGAGGCAGTAGTGCAAGATTGGTTTTCATAGGTCCTCCCGGTTTAACGGCGCAAAAGTACTAAGCCTGCTGCAGAAAGGCAAGCCCGTATCGGTACAGACTCGACTGCACCATTATACAGAGTTATTCTTTGTCCTATAGACATAACAAAAGGGAATAGAACGATGGGTTTTACCGCTAAGTCTACCTGCCGCACGCTACTGCTGTTGGCCTCTCTTGCTGCCTCGCCTGCGGTTTTCGCGCATGCTCACCTGAAACATCAGTATCCCGCCGCCGATGCGAACGTCACCGCGGCTCCGCAGGCGCTGACCCTCAATTTTTCCGAGGGCATTGAACCCAAGTTCAGCGGCGTAAAGGTGACCGGTTCACAGCAGCAGACGGTAAAAATCGGTGCGGTAAAGCGTAACGACAACGATAAAACGCAGCTCATTGCGCCCATCGAACAGGCACTCACGCCCGGTGAGTATACCGTAGAGTGGCACGTTGTCTCCGTTGACGGGCATAAAACGCAGGGCAGCTACCGGTTCAGCGTGAAGTAATATGCTCGCGCTTTGCTACGTTGGCCTGCGGTTTATCCATTTTCTGAGCCTGATGTTGGTATTTGGCAGCAGCGCCTTTGCGCACTGGCTTGCTGACCCGACGATCCGCCCCGCGCTCCAGCGACGTTTTATGCCTATGCAGCGCGGCGCGCTGGCGCTGGCATTTTTCTCTGCGCTGCTGATGTTTGCTGTACAGGGCGGTATGATGGGCAACGGCTGGTACGACGTCTGGCAGCCTGATATCTGGCTGGCGGTAAGCGAAACGCAATTTGGCAGCGTCTGGCTGTGGCAGATTGTTCTCGCGCTGTCAGCGCTGCTGCTGGGTTTGATGTATCAGCAGGGACGGGTACTGCTGCTGGTCACCGCCCAGCTGCTGCTGTTGGCGAATACCGGCCATGCGGCAATGCATGATGGGGCGACGGGCGTGTTTACTCGGCTTAATTATGCCGTGCATCTTCTGTGTGCCGCCGCCTGGTTTGGCGGTCTGCTGCCGGTGCTGTATTGTATGCAGCGGGTAAAAACGCACAGTCGCCTGCCGGCGATAAACAGCCTGATGCGCTTCTCCCGTTACGGACATCTGGCGGTTGCAGGGGTGTTACTCTCCGGCATTATCAACGCGCTGCTTATTCAGGGCGTGGTGCTGCCGTGGCACAGTTCGTATGGCCAACTGCTGCTGGTCAAATGCGCGCTGGTGCTGCTGATGGTGATGATTGCCCTGGTAAACCGCTATGTGCTGGTGCCGCGTTTTCGCGTGCAGGAAGCCCAGGCGAGCAAAGTGTTTATCTGGATGACGCAAGCTGAAGTGGTTCTCGGCATTGTGGTGCTGGCAACGGTCAGCCTGTTTGCGACACTTGAACCTTTTTGAATAACTGGCGAAAAAATGAAAAAAAGTATTCTCACTCTTTTATTACTCACCTGTTCGACCAGTGCGCTGGCCGCGCCGCAGGTGATCACCGTAAGCCGCTTAGATATGGGTAAAGAGAAATGGGCGTTTAACCGTGAAGAGGTGATGCTCACATGCCGTCCTGGCCATGCGCTGTTTGCTATCAACCCCAGCACGCTGGTGCAGTATCCGCTCAACGATGCCGCAGAGCAGCAGGTCGCCAAAGGTCAGAGCAGCGGCCAGCCCATCTCCATTATTCAGGTTGACGATCCGGCGAAGCCTGGGGAAAAGATGAACCTTGCCCCGTTTATCGAGCGGGCTGAAACGCTCTGCTAATGTCGGCTTGATCCATAACAAAAAACCGCAGGCTTCAGTAACGAAGCGTTGCGGTTTTTTCATTTAGGGCCGTGACAATCACTCTTTTTTCCTGCCACCGATGCCGGGGACTGGAAAAGCTGGCGCTGTCATCTATTCTTAAAGTGCCAGGCGTAGTTAGCCTGCATTAATGCCAACTTTTAGCGCACGGCTCTCTCCCAAGAGCCATTTCCCTGGACCGAATACAGGAATCGTATTCGGTCTTTTTTTATGTCTTTAAATACTAAAGGTTTTTAGTCTCCCAACTAAGCCCCCCGAAAACTCCACGAATTCTCTGTATCCGGTCTAAACCATAACATACTCAGCCCCACGGGCGTCCAGGGATTTTTGAGGCATGAGTGCATTTTTTGTTAGCCCGCATTTCCACTGGCCTGTTTTTTTAGCAGCAATTGTTGAAGCTTATCAAACAGCGCGCGCGTGAAGCGAGCCACAACCTGACGGGAAAAAAGTAGGGTGGTAATAACTGCTATAGCAAGCAGCTCAATCAGCAGCAATGGTAACACGTCGCTCAGCCAGGAGAGATCATTGCTGATGACAAACTTGAGCAACAGCCCATGCCATAAATAGATATAAAGCGCATTTTCTCCGAACTTGCGCAGCCAGTTAAAGCGAGCCGCAACGATACAAACACAGATAACAGCCAGTGAGCTTAAAATATAGTATCCCAGGCGAATAGTGATGATTTCATCTAGTGGCATACCTGTGCCAGCCAACGGTGCATTGCCGTAGAGGGCCACGATATTCAGACTCGGCGCGATATAAAAGCAAAGGCCAAGAAACAGAACGGCTGCAGGAAGGGCATACCGGGGGAATTTTAGCGGTAGCTCACCGGCTGTATAGCGCCAGGCGAGGCAGCCAGCGATATAGTAGGGCAGAAACACCAACGTGCGTGACAGACTAAGCACAAAACCGTTATAGACAAAGAGGGATGAGATAACCCCAATCGTCACAGCCAGCGCCAACGATCCCTTGAAGGCCATCATTACCGGCGAGAGCAGGCGCATACACATCAGGCTAAAAACAAACCACAGGATCCAGCAGGGTGCGAAGTTGATAAGATATTTCGATGCCGCGCCGGTTTGTAAAAACCAGGCGGTTTCGTATACACCGTTAAACAGAAGAAAAGGGATAAACAGCTGGCTCACTACTTTAGTGGCGTTAAAGTCCGTTCCGCCTCGGGTCAAATAGCCGGATAAAAAAAGAAAGGCCGGCATATGGAAGATATAGATGAAGTTATAAAAATGCATTAGCTGCGGCTGCGGCGGTACCAGCTCCATGGTATGTGCCAGCACCGTTAAAACAATAAGTAACCCTTTTATATTATCAATTTCAGGACGACGAGCTGGCAAACGGAGCATACAACCTGCTTCCCTATCATGTCGGGGTAAAGGTGAAAACACGCATTATTGCTCAAAATCACGCCTCTCGCTACGGTTTAACAAGCTACGTTTGCACTAAAAATGCTATCCAGGCAGGCATAAACAGAGATACCTCACAAAATTTGCCTTAAATCAATTAATCGGCGTCATAAAATCCACATAATCAAGACAATTCACGCAAATATAGATCTTTCGAACTGACTAAAGAACCAATATCGGCAACGAACTGAATCACGCTCTAAATGAAAAAGTAGACCTGTTGGCGAAACGCTCTGCCTCTGACTATAAAAATGCGTAAAGCATGAAAACAGTCCGAATTTATTCCGCGATTTAAACGGTTTCATCATCATTCTGATGAATGATTCAGAAAACAACCGGCCGTAGAACATATAAATAGCGCTGCTGCAAAAATAACCTTTTTTTAAATAATAATGAAATTTTATTAGGGCAGGCAACTGCTGTCATCGCTATGGTTGTAAATAATCATAGAAATCATTGATAAAGAGAATGTATGTTACAGAAAAGAAATTATTCATTCGATCTGCTTAGGATATTTTGCAGTTTTTCAGTAGTATGCGTGCACACTACGCCCATGTACTCTACATACGTCACGCTAAACGCCGGGGCTTTCCAGAACTATCTCTCCCTGTTTATCGAAAGCTTTATGCGGGTTGGGTTGCCCATTTTAGTTATGATAAGCGGCATTTTACTGTTAAACAGAGATATAAAGGATGTGGCTGCCTTTTACAAAAAAAGATTCACTATTATTCTGATTCCGTTTCTAATTATCGCGCCAATACATTATGTGATTGTAAGTCACTGGACCCATGCCCAAGTCACGGCAGATGACTTTTTATCCAGGCTCCTCAATAGTACTGGGATTAGCATACATTTCTGGTTTGTGTACGTTATAGTCGGTATTTACATTGTTTCACCGATGTTCAGCATTATGGTGAATAAAATAGATTCAATGCGGGCGTGGACGATCATTAAAATATTGGCTTTCACATTGATTTATAATGACTATTTTTCAGGGGCTATTTCGGGGCTGCAAATTCCCAACTTTGGTATCTGGCTTACCTATTTTATTATGGGAGGGCTTTTAACCAAGGTACAGATCCCAAGAAGGATTGCCTGGTGTACTCTATCCGTGGGCTATTTTTCCACTATTTTGATCTACTGGCTTCATGTTAACCATTATCTTAGCAGCAGCATGGGAATGTTTGATAGCGGCTTTAATATGTTCTTATTTTCTACATCTATCGTTTACCTCTTTATGAGCGCTGATTTCAAGCCTGGAGAGAGGATCGGCAACAGGCTTAGGTTCATCTCCACAAACACCTACGTTCTTTATCTGATACATATCACCGTTCAGATTACGCTGGCGCAATTTATTGCCACTGACTGGCTGATTGGCAATGTGTTTAGCTTCACCTTAACGTTTTCAGTCATGATTTTCAGCTTGTCTCTTACAGTGGCAATCATTTTAAACAAGCTGGTAATCAATAGGATAACATCGTTTATCATGGACTTTGATTTTTATAAGTTCTATTCACGTAGAGGTGCAGAAAGTTGATCAGCCCTGCACCATGTGAAAGAGAGTGATGGGCGCATAACCCAGCGAGCACCCATTAAAAATCACTAAACTCCTGAGCGGGTCGCCAGAAGCCGTCGACAAAGTCCTCTACCGGATAGCAGCCGCCGTGACGGATGCGCTGCTCCTCCATAGAGACCAGGCACTGCTGTTCGGTATTGTAGACATCGATAACGATGTCATCGCAGCCACCATCCAGGTAGCAAATAAAAAGAACCAGCGCGACCATTCCATCCTCACTTCCGTACCGCTTAGGTTAAGTGTAGGGGATGAAGGTAAAGAGAGGAAATTCCAGGCGTAAATAACCCGCCAGGCGGCGGGTTCAATGGATATCAGCCGAGGCGCAGGATCCAGGTATCGGTTTGTTCATCGTAGTGCTCACGGTACAGCACGGACTGTTCGCCGTTAAGCAGCGCCGGAATGCTGGTCTCGGCATCCCAGGCATCAAGCTGCATACATAAATCGGGATCGGAGCTGCATGGAATGCGTAACGTCCGCTCTCCTGGCCCATCGCCTTGCAGCTCAGCATCATCTATCTCAAATTGGCCAATGCGCACGCTGGTTTTCGTCATAATGCTCTCCATTGATCTGCGAAATGTGGTACGACCAGTAAAGTCACCCCAATTTTCAGCCTGGTACAACATGAGCTATCCCGCCAGTCAAAAAGTGCGCTTTTTTTCTGGAGTTACGCTTTGCTGGCAAACAGACGACCGTCGCGAACCAGCTCTCGCGGGTAGCTGTTCTTAAGGCGCGAGCCGACTTTTTTTGCCAGGCCAAGGGGCTGCCCCTGGAACGTCACAATCACCTCGTCATGCGCGATTGTCGCCTGCGGGTAAATATCCCGGCCGCGATACCACTCTTCTGCTTCAGCAGGGTTGAGCTCAAAGGCCAGCGGATTATCGGTTCCGGCAAGAGCAATCACCGCCTCGTGCTGCCAGCGGTAGCCTTTGTTGTGCGTCTCGGCGAGCTTGAGGCCGATGCGCGAGAAGCGGACTTTTCCGGTCAACGCTTCGATCTGTGCCGGGAAGAGCCACAGCTCTTTATCACGCTGCCAGAGGCGTAACGTGTCGTTCCACTGTAGCCCGGAGGCCGCTGCGGCCTGGGTTATCTGGGCGCTCTCGCGGCCTTTGACCGGCGTGAAGGGGAATTTACCCATCTTGTAGCCGGGCGCGGGCAGCGGCTCGACCGACGCCATTTTACGTAGCCGCGCGACAAAGAACCCTTCGCAGTCAAAAATTTGCGGGAAGACGTGCAGGAAGCCATCGGGGGTCAGCGCCTGCGCCGCGCCGGTAAACAGCTGCTCCAGCGGCAGAAACTCAACCGCATCGGGGTACCGGGCCTTGAGCCAGTGGCAAATCGCTTCGTTCTCGTCCCGGTTTAGGGTGCAGGTCGAGTAGACCAGCGTTCCGCCGGGACGCAGGGCGTGAAAGGCGCTGTCGATCAGCTCCCGCTGGGTAGCGGCGATCTCTTGATTGCTGGCAACGGACCAGTTTTTCAAAGCATCGGGATCTTTTCGCACCACGCCTTCACCGGAGCAGGGCGCGTCCAGCAGGATGGCGTCAAAGGTCTCGGGCAGCGCTGCGCCGAATACTCGACCATCAAAGTGGGTCAGGGCCACGTTGCCGATCCCGCAGCGGCTGATGTTGGCATGCAATACCTTCACCCGGCTGGCGGAAAACTCGTTGGCGAGGATCGCCCCGCCGTTATTCATCCGCGCGGCGATCTGGGTGGTTTTCGAGCCGGGGGCGGCGGCAACGTCCATCACCCGCTGAGGCTGGTTGCCGTCGGCGAAGAGGGCGCTAACCGGCAGCATTGAGCTGGCTTCCTGAATGTAAAACAGTCCGCTGAGGTGCTCGGCGGTGCTGCCAAGGGGCAGGGACTCTTCATCTTCACGCTCGATCCAGAATCCCTCTTCGCACCACGGAACCGGTGTTAGCTGCCAGGCATAGGGGGCGACCAGGTCCAGAAACGCTGCCACGGAAATTTTAAGCGTGTTGACCCGAATGCTGCGGCGCAGCGGACGCTGGCAGGCGGCAATAAAGTCATCGAAGGAGAGATGCGTCGGCATAGCCAGACGCATCTGCGCAAGAAATTCTTCAGGAAGATAGACAGCGTTGTGAGCCACGAATTACACCACCAGCAATAAAACAGGGGGCGCAGTGTAGCATAAAACGCTCCGGCGCAGCAGACGCGCCGGAGCAGGAGGGTTAGCGTGGCAGGGCAGTGCCCCAGGTGCGCCACTCTTTCGGCTCGCTATCCTGCAGCAGGAAGTGTTTGCCGGTTTGCGCCTTCGGCGCCAGCGGCGTCCCCGGTGGGGTGGCGAACGCAATGCCGCCGCGGATGAACTGGTTGAAGGTGCCGGTTTTCACAACGCCGCCCACCAGACCGAAGTCCAGCGAGTAGCCGGAGGCCAGCCAGAACACCGAGTTGTTACGTACCAGATGCTGGAAGCGCTTGCTGATGCGCAGGCCCACCATGACCCGGTCCGAGAGCGTGCCCAGGGTCAGGCCGGTCACCGTACCCACCTCAATGCCGCGGAACAGCACCGGCGTACCGATGTTCAGCCCGCCCGCTTCAGGGGCTTCAACCACAATGCTCAGGCCGTCGACATAGCGTGAGTCAGCAATGGTGGCTTCCTGCAGTTCAAACTCCCGGCGGGCAGTACCGCCCCGGCCCGGTTCAACGTTGATATAGGGCTGAAGAATAGTATCCAGATGCTCAACCCCGGCCGCGGAGATCTGTGGCGTAATCACCGAGAAGCGCGTACCGCTGCGGGCAAAGGTGTTCACATACTCTGGATAGAGCACGGCGGTGGCCTGCACTTCGTTACGCTCGGTAATCAGCTCCAGATCCTGCACCTGGCCAATATCAATGCCGAGGTATTTGATCGGCATGCCAGGGGCAAGCTTGCCTGCATCAAAGGCGTGAAGCTTGATCTGACCGCCCACGGCACGCGCCGCGGTCTCTGACGGGAAGAGGATCCGCTTGTCGCCTTTACGGGTGGAGGCGTTGGCACCGTTGAGGTTATCAAAGCTCACCGCACCCTTGATGGCTCTGGCAAGCGGGGAGGCCTGCACCGTTAGCCCGCTGCCGTTGAGCTGCACTTTCGCGCCGCCCTCAGCCCAGAAGACGCTGTTAGGCGTCAGCAGGGATTGATACTCCGGCTTAACGTGCAGCTGAATATCAAATGCGTTAGCGCGCGGACGGACGTTGATTACCTCGCCCACCTCGAACTTACGGTAGAGCACCACCGAACCGGCCTGCACGTCCGGCAGCTTCTCGGCGGTCAGCGTCAGGGTGGTGGTTGGCAGGTCGCTGAGGCTGTTTTCTATCGCTTTGTCGATGTTCGCGAACAGCGGATAGGTGGATTTTATCTCGCCTTTGGTGCCCGGCAGGATGCGGATCCCGCCGCTGATCCACTCGTTGGCGCTGGCGGCAAGGAACTCTATGCCGTCCAGACCTACTTTGACATCAACCCGGCTGTTAACCACAAACTTGCTGTCGCCCTGCACCAGCTCACGATATTGAGGATCGATAGCCACGGCAAAGGAGACGCCTTTCGCGGAGAGGTTGCGCTCCAGCACCTGGCCTATCCGCACCCCGTGCAGCACGATAGGCTGACCCGCGTCGATGCCGTAGCTCTCCGGCGCGGTCAGGGTTAGCGTCACGACGCCCGGCTCCTGGAGCAGGGTTTTGTCCGCGGGCAGCACGACAAAGTTATCTCGCGGCTCGCCTTCGCCCGGGACCAGTTCAAGCGTGGTGCCGGTAAGCAGCGAGCTGACGCTGGCATTGTCGAGGGAGAGCTTGGGGCTGCGCATCTCAATACGGGTATTGGCCCGCAGCAGGTTAACTACGCTCGGGTCAACGGTCATCTCTCCGCTCACCGCGCCGCCGGGGTTAAGATCGAGCTTGGTCAGCTCGCCGACCTCCAGTCCCTGGTACATCAGCGGAGTAGAGCCCGCTTTCAGCCCCTCGCCGCCGGGCAGGGCGAGCTTGACGATCACCCCGCGCTGGCTGTGGGCCAGATCTTTATACAGGCCGAACTCATCATCGCTCTCTGCCGGTTTTGATGCCTCCGGCGAGTCAAAGGCAATGGCACCGTTGACCAGCGAGGCGAGGCTCTCCAGCTCTACTTTCGCCCCGCTCAGGCCAACGTCTGCCTTCACGCCGGAGACGTTCCAGAAGCGGCTGCCTTTTTTCACCAGGCTGGTGAAGCGGCGCTCAATCAGCACGTCGATGGTGACGCCCTGCTTGTTGGCATTGATCGAGTAGTCGTAAACACGACCCACGGGGATTTTACGGAAATAGACCAGCGAGCCGCTGCTCAGCGAGCCGAGATCGGGGGCGTGCAGATGGATCATCAGCTCGCCGTTGCTGAGACGATACTTCGGCTGGGTATCAAGGGCCGTAAAGTGATCCTGCGGCTCGCCCTTGCCGGGCATCATGCCGATATAGTTGCCGCCGACCAGCGCATCCAGCCCGGAGATCCCCGCCAGCGACGCTTTCGGTGTCACCAGCCAGAACTGAGTATCGTTACGCAGGGCATCCTTCATATCCGCTTTAATGCTGGCCTTCACCTCAATTTTATTGAGATTTTCGCTCAGGCGGATGTCCTGAACGGTACCCACCTCAACGCCCTGGTAGCGCACCGGCGTACGTCCGGCGACGATGCCGTCAGCCGAGACGAAATCAATGGTAATGGTGTTACCGCGATCCTCATAGCTGCTCCACAAGAGCCAGCCAGCAATCATTAATGCGATAACAGGTAGCAGCCAGAAAGGCGAAATTCGACGTTTTGTTTTAATGCGCGCTTCAGTCGGCGAAGCGGGGGTTTCCTGACTCATGTGCATCCCAAAGTAAGCGGCTGTCCAGCCATTCCACAGCAAGAATAGTCAAAATTACCGCTGCGCCGAAATAAAACGCAGCGGGACCCATAGTAAACGCGAGAAGCTGATCGCGGTTAATGAGTGACATCGTTATTGAAATCACAAACAGATCGAGCATCGACCAGCGGCCAATCCATGTCACGAAACGCAACAGCAGCAGGCGCGTGCGTAAACCCTGCTCGCATTTAAAATGGATACTCACCAGCAGTGTAAACAGGACGATGACTTTGGTAAACGGCACCAGGATACTGGCGATAAAAACAATGCCCGCGACGGCGACGTTGCTGCTCGCCAGCGACATGATCCCGGACATGATGGTATCCGCCTGCCGTGAGCCGTTGACATAGATAACCGAAATAGGCAGCAGGTTGGCAGGCAGCAGAAACACCATCGAGGCGATGAGGGCCGCCCAGCACTTTTGAATGCTGTGCCGTCTGCGGTAGCGCAGCGGAATATGGCAGCGGGGGCAGCGTCCGCGCGGATCCGGCAGGCCGGTGAAGTGGCATCCCAGACAGACGCGCAGATTTTCGTGCGGGCGCGTAGCGGGGCGCTGCGGGTAGAAACGTTCCCACAGCTGCTCAATATTGAGATGGATAAGGGTCAGGATGCTTAAAATCACCAGCGCGATGAAGGCGATCAGTCCCACCCCCGGCTGCAAATAGGCATAGTCCTGAACCTTGATAGAGGCAACGCCGATGCCGATCAGGTAGATATCCAGCATCACCCACTCCTTGAGCCTCTCCAGCATCAGCAGCACCGGGCGCAGGTTCATCCCTAGCCGATTACCAAACCAGAGGTAGGCGATGGAGGCCACCAGCACCAGCGGTGCACCGACGGTGCAAAATAGCACCATAGCGGCGGTGAGCGGATCGCCCTGGGAGGTCATCTGCCAGATCCCCATCAGCAGGTTGGCATCGATGCGCACGCCCAGCAGGTAGAGGTGCAGCAGCGGCTCGCCCCACGCAAAGGGCATCAGCATCAACATGGTGATGGCCATCGCCCCCAGCCGGGTGAGTGACCAGTCACGGCCATCGCGGACCTTCGCATCGCAGCGCGGGCAATAAGCACTTTCGTGTGATTTCATTGCGGGCAGCGCAAAAAGCGTATCGCACTGCGGGCAGCGCTGATAATGTGCTCGTGGCAGAGGGTCGCCAATAGCACGAATCGCCATTTTCTTATCGGTGACTAACTTTTGTGTTTTCAGCGCCATGACGTATTTTGGACTATGTTCGAATTAATCTATCTTAACTCATGAATGGATTATCTTGAGCATGAAGGCATTTAATGTTTATTTTAATAGGCTAGGCTACCTTTTTTTGTATGACAACAAGTGATTGAATAATGAACAAAAGTGAATTTTACGCGGAGTTGAACCGCGATTTTCAGGCATTGATGGCAGGTGAAACCAGTTTTTTAGCCACGCTGGCGAATACCAGCGCGCTGCTGTTTGAACGCCTTGAGGGTGTTAACTGGGCAGGATTTTACCTGCTGGAAGGCGATACGCTGGTGTTAGGCCCGTTCCAGGGCAAGATTGCCTGCGTGCGCATTCCGGTAGGCCGCGGCGTCTGCGGAACGGCAGTGGCGCAAAACAGCGTCCAGCGCGTGGAAGATGTCCATGCGTTTGACGGGCATATCGCCTGCGATTCTGCCAGCAACGCGGAAATTGTTCTGCCGCTGGTGGTCCAGGATAAGATTATTGGCGTGCTGGACATCGACAGCACGGTATTTTCTCGCTTCACGGCCGAGGATGAGCAGGGGCTGCGCGAGCTGGTTTCGCACCTCGAACGCCTGCTGGAAGCGACCGATTATCAAAAATTCTTTGCGAGCGACGCAGTATAATCAACGGATAACGTAGCATTTACTGATGGGGTCATTATAATGACGCCTGTTCATGCCTGCGGCTTGTTGGCAACGTCCGTTGTAATCAGGAAATTTCATGGAAAATCAACCTAAGTTGAATAGCAGTAAAGAAGTTATCGCCTTTCTGGCCGAACGTTTTCCTCACTGTTTCAGTGCAGAAGGTGAAGCGCGCCCCCTGAAAATTGGTATTTTTCAGGATCTGGTCGAGCGCGTTGAAGGAGAGATGAGCCTCAGCAAAACTCAGCTTCGTTCTGCGCTGCGTCTGTACACCTCAAGCTGGCGCTACCTGTACGGGATCAAAGCTGGTGCGACCCGCGTCGATCTCGACGGCAATCCGAGCGGTGTACTGGATGAACAGCATGTTGAGCATGCGCGTAAGCAGCTGGAAGAGGCGAAAGCCCGCGTCCAGGCTCAGCGTGCTGAACAGCAGGCCAAAAAGCGCGAAGCCGCTGCGGCTGCCGGTGAGCAGGAAGATGCGCCACGCCGCGAGCGTAAACCGCGTCCTGCACCGCGCCGTAAAGAGGGCAACGAGCAGCGTAAACCACGCGCCGACAAACCTGCCGCGAAACCACAGCGCACACCGCGTGAAGAGCCACAGCATACGCCAGTATCCGATATTACTGCGCTAAACGTGGGTCAGAACCTCAAGGTGAAAGCGGGCAACAACGCAATGGACGCCACTGTACTGGAGATCACCAAAGACGGTGTTCGTGTACAGCTGACCTCAGGCATGTCGATGATTGTACGCGCAGAACACCTGTTGTTCTGAAACGGAGGCCAGGCCCGGCATGAACACTTTGTTTAAGCGCACCGCGTTGGCTGGCCTGTTCCTGATTGCAGGACAGGCTTTTGCCGTTGAAGATATTACGCGTGCCGATCAGATTCCGGTATTAAAGGAAGAGACCCAGCATGCAACGGTCAGTGAGCGCGTTACGTCGCGCTTCACCCGTTCCCACTACCGTCAATTCGATCTCGATGAGGCATTCTCGGGCAAGATTTTCGATCGCTATTTAAACTTGCTGGACTACAGCCATAACGTGCTGCTGGCAAGCGACGTTGAGAAGTTCATGCCGAAGCGGAGCGTGCTCGGCGAGGAGCTGCGCACCGGCAAACTCGACGTGTTTTATGCGCTCTATAACCTGGCACAGAAGCGCCGGTTTGAGCGCTACCAATATGCGCTGAAGGTGCTTGAGCGGCCGATGGATTTCACCGGTAACGACACCTTTAACGTTGACCGCAGTAAAGCGCCGTGGCCGAAAGACGATGCGGAGATGAATGCCCAGTGGGATGCCAAGGTGAAGTTCGATGAGCTGAGCCTGAAGCTGACCGGTAAGGACGAGAAAGAGATCCGCGAAACGCTGACCCGTCGCTATAAGTTCGCGATTCGCCGCCTGGTGCAAACCAACAGTGAAGATGTCTTCTCTCTGGCGATGACCGCCTTTGCCCACGAGATCGACCCGCACACTAACTATCTGTCGCCGCGTAACACCGAGCAGTTCAACACCGAGATGAGCCTCTCCCTTGAGGGCATCGGCGCGGTGCTGCAGATGGACGACGACTACACCGTGATTAACTCCATGGTTGCAGGCGGTCCGGCGGCGAAGAGCAAAGCCATCACCGTTGGCGATCGTATTGTTGGCGTCGGCCAGCCGGGCCAGAACATGGTGGACGTGATTGGCTGGCGTCTTGATGACGTCGTTGCCCTGATCAAAGGTCCGAAGGGGAGCAAGGTACGTCTTGAGATCCTGCCTGCCGGTAAAGGAACCAAGACCCGCATCGTGACCCTGACCCGGGAGCGTATCCGCCTTGAAGATCGCGCCGTGAAGATGTCGGTGAAAACCGTCGGCAAAGAGAAGGTGGGCGTGCTGGATATTCCTGGCTTCTACGTTGGCCTGACCGATGACGTTAAGGTGCAGCTGCAAAAGCTGGAGAAACAGAACGTCAGCAGCGTGATCATCGATCTGCGTACCAACGGCGGCGGGGCGCTGACCGAAGCGGTGTCGCTCTCCGGCCTGTTTATTCCGTCCGGTCCGGTGGTGCAGGTGCGTGATAACAACGGCAAGGTGCGCGAAGACAGCGATACCGACGGCGTCGTCTACTATAAAGGCCCGCTGGTGGTGCTGGTTGACCGCTTTAGCGCCTCGGCGTCAGAGATCTTTGCTGCCGCGATGCAGGACTATGGCCGGGCGCTGATCGTCGGTGAACCGACCTTCGGTAAAGGCACGGTGCAGCAGTATCGCTCCCTTAACCGCATCTACGATCAGATGCTGCGTCCGGAATGGCCAGCGCTGGGTTCGGTGCAGTACACCATTCAGAAATTCTACCGCGTTAACGGCGGCAGCACGCAGCGGAAGGGCGTGACGCCGGATATCATCATGCCGACCGGCAATGAAGAGACCGAAACCGGTGAGAAGTTTGAAGATAACGCGCTGCCGTGGGATAGCATCAACGCTGCGACCTTCGTGAAGTCTGGCGATCTGACGCCGCTTGGGCCGCAGCTGCTCAAGGAGCATGACGATCGTATCGCCAAAGATCCGGAGTTCCAGTACATCCTGAAGGACATTGCTCGCTTCAATGCCCTGAAGGATAAGCGGAACCAGATATCGCTCAACCTTGCCCAGCGTGAGAAAGAGAACGCCGAAGACGATGCGATTCGCCTGGCTCGCCTGAACGACCGCTTCAAGCGCGAAGGTAAGCCGGTGCTGAAGAAGCTGGACGATCTGCCGAAGGATTATCAAGAGCCGGATCCCTATCTTGATGAGACGGTGCATATCGCCCTCGACCTGGCGCATATCGAGAAAGATAGCCCGCCAGCGCAGCCCGCTAAGGCACAGTAAACTGCAACAGGCACAAGAAATTGTGCCTGTTTTTTTTAACATGCGTATCGCGGCGTAAGCCTGCCGCGTCTAAATGTAAAGTTGTGTCTTTCTGGTAACTTACGCGCGGGTTATGCTTGAAAATAGCCAATATACCCATACGATGTGGGTAGTCGCATAGTGCGTTTTGTTAAGTTGAGGTTAAAAGAAAATTATGATGCGGATCGCGCTCTTCCTGTTAACGAACCTGGCGGTGATGCTGGTCTTCGGGCTGGTGCTGAGCCTGACGGGTATTCAGTCGAGTAGCGTTCAGGGCTTGTTGATCATGGCGCTGCTGTTTGGTTTTGGCGGCTCGTTCGTTTCGCTGTTAATGTCGAAATGGATGGCCCTGAAGTCGGTCGGAGGGGAAGTCATTGAGCAGCCGCGTAACGATATGGAGCGCTGGCTGATGAACACCGTGGCGCAGCAGTCGCAGCAGGCGGGCATTGCGATGCCGCAGGTTGCCATCTATCACGCCCCGGATATTAACGCCTTCGCCACCGGCGCGCGCCGTGATGCGTCGCTGGTTGCGGTAAGCACCGGCCTGTTACAGAACATGAGCCGTGACGAAGCCGAAGCGGTTATTGCTCACGAGATCAGCCACATCGCGAACGGTGACATGGTGACCATGACCCTGATCCAGGGCGTGGTGAACACCTTCGTTATCTTTATCTCGCGTATCCTGGCGCAGATCGCCGCCGGTTTTATGGGTGGCAACCGCGACGAAGGCGAAGAGAGCAACGGCAACCCGCTGATCTACTTTGCCGTGTCGATGGTGCTGGAGCTGGTGTTTGGTATTCTGGCGAGCATTATCACCATGTGGTTCTCGCGTCACCGTGAATTCCATGCCGATGCCGGATCGGCGAAGCTGGTGGGTCGTGAGAAGATGATTGCCGCCCTGCAGCGTCTGAAAACCAGCTACGAGCCGCAGGAAGCCAGCACCATGATGGCCTTCTGCATCAACGGGAAATCCAAATCCCTGAGCGAGCTGTTTATGAGTCACCCGCCGCTGGATAAGCGTATCGAAGCCCTGCGCAGCGGTGAGTACCTGAAGTAACATAAACAGGTGTAATAAAAAGGCGCGTCAAATGACGCGCCTTTTTTTATGCCTGCGGTTTCTGCGTCATCCGCAGTCCACTGACGGTGGCGGCAACGGCGGCTAATACCGCCGCGAACAGCAGCGCAACGTGCGTCGCGTGATCGGTGAACAGATTAAACATCAATGCCACCATCGCGGCCCCGATGCTCTGTCCAAGCAGGCGCGCGGTGCCGAGCATACCGCTGGCTCCGCCGCTGCGCTGGCGCGGGGCGGCGGTAATAATGGTGTGGTTATTGGGCGACTGGAACAGCCCGAAGCCCGCTCCGCAGAGCATCATCCGCCAGATGATATCCATATCCGACGGTGCCGCTGGGAGAAGCGCCAGTGCCAGCAGCCCCGCAGCCATTACCGCCAATCCCACCGCACCCAGCAGGCCGGCGTGAACCCGCTCAATCAGATACCCCGCCAGCGGGGCCATCACCATGGTCGCCAGCGGCCACGGGGTCAGCAGTAGCCCGGTCTCCACTTCACTGCGACCCAGCACGCTTTGCATAAAGAAGGGCAGTGAGACCAGGGCCAGCATCTGGGCGCAGAATGAGCAGATCGAGGTGCAGATAGAGAGCGAAAAGAGCGGAATACGTAGCAGATCTACCGGCAGCAGCGGCACGGGCAGCCCAAGCTGGCGGCGAATAAAGAAGTAACCGATAATCACCATGGCCGCTACCTCCGCACCGATAAGCGTTAGCGACTGCCCCTGGGCAAAGCCGCCCAGCGCCAGGATCAGCAGGCCGAAGGTGAGGGCGTTCATCACCGCGCTGGGCAGATCGAAGCGCGTGGTGCTGCGGCGCGGCGGGTTAGCGGGCAGGTAGCGCATCGCCAGCAGCAAGGAGACGATCCCCAGCGGCACGTTGATCAAAAAAAGCCACTGCCACGAACCCACGGCGAGGATCGCGGCGGCAATGGTGGGGCCCGCCGCCGAGGAGACCGCCACAACAAACGAGTTGATGCCCATCCCCCGGCCCAGACTGCGCTGAGGGTAGATGAGGCGAATCAGCGCCGTGTTGACGCTCATCAGCGCCGCGCCGCCGAAGCCCTGCGCGATACGGGCGAGGGTTAGCATGGTGAGCGAGTCGGAGAGGGCGCAGAGAAACGAGGTAACGGTAAAGAACGCCAGGCCGCACTGATAAACGCGTCGATAGCCAAACATATCTCCCAGAAATGCAAAGGAGAGCAGGGAGATCACAATGGCAATCTGGTAGGCGTTCACCACCCAGATCGAACTTGCCGGGGAGACGTGCAGATCGCTGGAGATAGTCGGCAGCGCCACGTTAGTGATGACGCCATCCAGCACCGCCATGGCAATACCGATGATGATCGTCAGTATCGCCCCGTAGCGCTGCGGGACCGGCAACCCTTCTGTAAAAGATTTATCCATGGGATTTATACGATTAAGCTGAAATTATTATCGTGAGAACGATTTTACCAGCCACGCGCTGTTTTTATATCGCAGATTTGTAACGAAGTTAACAAACTGCCATTGCGGGCGACCCGCGACGAAATTATAATAAAAACCTATTCTAAATTTTATAAAACACTCGCGATGAGGTGATTAATGGCAATCGCAGATTTGGACAAGCAGCCAGATTCTGTCTCTTCAGTACTGAAGGTCTTTGGCATTCTGCAGGCGCTCGGGGAAGAGCGGGAAATTGGCATTACTGAACTGTCTCAGCGTGTGATGATGTCAAAAAGCACCGTGTATCGCTTTTTGCAGACGATGAAATCCCTTGGCTACGTGGCCCAGGAGGGGGAGTCAGAGAAGTACTCCCTGACGCTTAAGCTCTTTGAACTCGGCGCGCGCGCGTTGCAAAACGTTGATTTAATTCGCAGCGCCGATATCCAGATGCGTGAGCTGTCGCGTCTGACCAAAGAGACGGTGCACCTTGGTGCGCTGGATGAAGACAGCATTGTCTACATCCATAAAATCGACTCTATGTACAACCTGCGCATGTACTCCCGTATTGGCCGCCGCAACCCGCTCTACAGTACTGCCATCGGTAAAGTGCTGCTGGCCTGGCGCGATCGCGAGGAAGTTAAACAGATCCTGGAAGGCGTTGAGTACAAGCGCAGCACCGATCGCACCATCACCACTACCGACGATCTGCTGCCGGTGCTCGATACCGTTCGCGAGCAGGGTTACGGCGAAGACAACGAAGAGCAGGAAGAGGGGCTGCGCTGCATCGGCGTGCCGGTCTTTGACCGCTTTGGCGTGGTTATCGCTGGCCTGAGCATCTCCTTCCCAACGCTGCGCTTCTCTGAAGAGCGTCTGCATGAGTATGTTGAGATGCTGCATACCGCAGCACGTAAGATCTCCGAGCAGATGGGCTACAACGACTATCCGTTCTGATACCAGACGCCGCGCCAGACGCGGCGTTTTCATCTCTGATCCCCTCTTTACCGCGGTTCCCTGAAAGGTCAAATAGCGCTACAGTTAGCTCCGGTTTAATATGCCGGGAGTAACCTGTTTGCATAAAACGTTGATTCGGAGAGAAGAGTGAGAAAGTTTCGGTGGCTGCTTGTGATTGCCATCCTGGTAATTTGCCTGATGCTCTGGACCCAGATGCTCAATGTGATGTGCGATCAGGACGTACAGTTTTTCAGCGGTATTTGCGTTATCAATAAATTTATCCCCTGGTAGCGGCATTTTTGCTTCGAATCATTCCCTTCCTTAATGTCAGTGGTAAGATAGCGCGTCAACATTGAGGTGGTGTAATGAACGAAGTACTGAATTCGGGCGCGTTCAATCTTGCGTCCCTGGTAATTTCTTTGGTGGTGCTGGTCGTTGGGCTGGTGCTGTGGTTTTTTGTGAACCGGGCCAGCTCTCGTGCTAACGAGCAAATTGAACTGCTTGAGGCGCTGCTGGATCAGCAAAAACGACAGAACGCGCTGCTGCGTCGCCTCTGCGATGCCAACGCGCCGGAAAAAGCCGAGCCGGAAGCAAAAGCGGCGGCAACGGTGCAAACCGACGGTGACGATTTTATCCGTCTGGTGGCTGAACGCTAAATGCGTTGGAAGGGGTGGTGAGCGATGGCATGGAAAAATCCCTGGTATAATCCAGCCCTGACTCACCATACGCCCACCGGGTTTCGTAATCTGACCCCCGGAGGGCATCAGCCCGGTGACGTTGAGCGCTGGCAAAAAGAGCGCCGCGCCGCCGGGCTGCCGCATCCTCCCGAGGGCGGCTACGACACTTTTCTTCAGCAGTGGTGGCAGCGGGCCGAAATAGGCGGCAGCGAGGACGGGGTGTGGTGGCTGGGCCATGCCAGCATGCTGCTCCGTCTGGACGGCTGTTATCTGCTGGCGGATCCGCTCTTCTTCAATCGTGCCTCCCCGGTACGCTTTACCGGGCCGCAGCGCAAAAGTCCCGCGCCGCTGAACGTTAGCGATCTGCCCGCGCTGGATGCCATCCTCATTTCGCATAACCACTACGATCATCTCGATACCCGCACCATTCGCGCCCTGCTAAAACGCTTCCCAGACGTCACGCTGTTTGTTCCCCTCGGGCTGGGCCGCTGGTGCCGCCGCCACGGCGTGCGCCACGTTGTCGAGCTCGACTGGTGGCAGAGCTTTACCTTCGAGGGAATGACCCTAAGCGCCGTACCCGCCCAGCACTGGAGCATGCGTACGCCGTGGGACAGGGATCGTTCACTCTGGTGCGGTTGGGTCGTGGAATCACGGGCGCACCGCTTCTGGTTTGCTGGCGACACTGGCTACACGCCGGACCTGCTGGCCATTCCCGAGCGGCTGGGCAGACCCGATTCCGCTGCGCTACCGGTCGGTGCCTATGCCCCACGCTGGTTCATGTCCGTACATCATATGGATCCGCAGCATGCGGTGTCGCTCTGGCAGCAGATCGGTGAGCCGCTGGCGTTTCCTATCCACTGGGGCGTCTTTGAGCTGGCGGATGAAGCGGTAGACGAGCCAGCCCGCGAGCTGGCAGCGGTATTAAGCGAGACGGTAACGCAAACGGATAACTTCAGGATCCTGAAAATAGGTGAGTATTTATCTCTCGATGCCCAGACTATTAAACAGGCAGCGGAGTAGCCTAAAGGGGTTATATAAACGATATTATTTTTAGCGAAACGTTTTTATTGCTTTGAATTGATGCAGTGTCATTAAACTTTCATTATTTTGGTGCAGGGGATGCACTAATTGAGCAACAATTATTCGGTGGTCAACTTATCCATTTCTGATTACCGGGCAAAGACGTTTACACTCACCCATTCTCATGATTTTTCAGTAAGCTATTGCACAAAAATTGCTAACGACATGCTCTATTTAGCCATTGTAAAGTTCAGGCTGGACGAAACGACACCGCTGCGCTAGGTTTACTGTACACCTGTTGTTCTGCTTGCCGCTGAAATTGTGCGACAGATCCAGACATCATTAAAAATGGCTTGCCATAATTAACGTTGTATGTGATAACACGGTGTAGGTTAAACGAGGTACAGTTCTGTTTATGTGTGGCATTATCAGTAAAGAAGTTCTGAGTAAACACGTTGTCGTTGAACACTGCTTCTCTGCCGAACCTTATTTAGTGCCTCATGCAGTAATGTCTCAGTTTCATCTCGGTCAATGCCTGCGGGCTAAGAAAACACTCTAAGGAATTTTGCAAATGGCAAAGATTAAAGGTCAAGTTAAGTGGTTCAACGAGTCTAAAGGCTTTGGTTTCATTACTCCTGCTGACGGCAGCAAAGACGTGTTCGTGCACTTCTCTGCAATCCAGGGTAACGGCTTCAAGACTCTGGCTGAAGGCCAGAACGTTGAGTTCGAAATTCAGGACGGCCAGAAAGGCCCAGCAGCGGTTAACGTTACTGCTATCTGATTTTCCTCCACTGCTTGAGCGCGATTAGCGCATCAATGTCAGCGTAAAAGCCTCGCCGCGTGCGGGGCTTTTTAATGCTTGTTTTTCAAAATGTTACTGTAAGACCCTCCATTCTTCTTTTGTTGCAAAGCCATACCGTTATTAGCACACTTTTTTCCCTTTCTGGTCTTGTTTCCTGTCAAATCAGCGGGTTAATCCGTTTCAGGAGCCAAGGTGAAAAAAAATCCTCTTTCCAGCAACTATACCCCTCTGCGTTTTGCCTTGCTCTGCGTGGCCATTATCTGTGCGCTGGGCCTGCTGCTGGGCCGAACGGCCTGGCTGCAAGTCGTCTCGCCGGAAAAGCTGGTTAAAGAGGAGGATATGCGGTCAATTCGAGAAGAGAAGATAGTCCCGCCTCGGGGAATGATCGTCGATCGCAACGGACTGCCGCTGGCGGTGAGCGTGCCGGTCAGTGCAATCTGGGCCGATCCTAAAGTCATTAACAGCAGCGGTGGGGTAAGTGTGAACTCACGCTGGCAGGCGCTGGCCAGCGCCCTGCATATGCCGCTGAGCGAGATTGCCGAACGTATCCGGCGTAACCCACATTCCCGTTTTATCTACCTTGCTCGCCAGCTCGATCCGCAGCAGGCAAAATGGATTGATAACCTTAATTTGCCGGGCATCAATTTGCAGGAGGAGTCGCGTCGCTTTTACCCCAGCGGGCACGTCGCCGCTAACCTGATTGGCTTTACCAACGTGGACGGGCAGGGGATCGAGGGCGTTGAGAAGAGTTTTAACGCCCAGCTGATCGGCAAGCCCGGTCTGCGCCGGGTGCGCAAAGATCGCCACGGACACGTCATCGAAAATATGACCGAAACGCCTGCCGTCCCGGCGCATACGCTGATGTTAAGCATCGATAAGCGCCTGCAAACCCTCACCGAGGACGCGCTGGATAATGCCGTCAGCTGGAATAAAGCCGAATCCGGCGCGGCGGTGCTGGTGCGTATCCAGACCGGCGAAATCCTGGCGATGGCCAGCTATCCTGATTTCAACCCCAACAACCGCAGCGGCGCGACCCTCGATGACTTTCGCAACCGCGCCATCAGCGATACGTTTGAACCTGGCTCAACGGTGAAGCCGATGGTGCTGATGGCGGCGCTTAAAGAGGGTATCGTTCGGCCGGATAGCGTGGTCGACACCCATCCCTATACCCTCGACGGCCACCGCATTCGCGACGTGGGATACTATCCGGAGTTGACCCTCACCGGCATCCTGCAAAAATCGAGTGATACCGGTGTGTCGCACCTGTCGCTGGCAATGCCGATCCAGCGCCTGCTGGATACCTATAAAGCGTTTGGCTTTGGTACGTCAACGGGACTGGGGCTGACCGGGGAGAGCAGCGGCGTCCTGCCGGTGCGTAAATACTGGGGCCAGCTCGATCGCGCCACCTTCTCGTTTGGCTATGGCCTAATGGTCACGCCCCTACAGCTGGCCCACGTCTATGCCACTATCGGCAGCTATGGCCTAGCGCGCCCGCTCTCTATCACCCGCGTCGATCCGCCGGTCGTCGGGAAGCAGGTGATGCCGCAGGAGATTGTGCATGAGGTTGAACACATGATGGAGAGCGTGGCTCTGCCGGGCGGGGGTGGGACTAAAGCCGCCGTGCGCGATTACCGCGTGGCGGTGAAAACCGGCACCGCTAAGAAGATCGACGAGAACGGCAAATACGTGAATAAGTACGTAGCCTATACCGCTGGCGTTGCCCCTGCCAGCGCGCCTAAATATGCTCTGGCGGTGGTGATAAACGATCCGCAAAACGGCGCTTACTATGGCGGGGCAGTATCGGCTCCGGTATTTAGTGAAATTATGGGTAGCGTACTGCGAGCTGAAAACGTCCCGCCTGACGGGATGGCTCCCGACTCAAGCCATTTAGTGGTGCTGAATTCCCCCGGCGGTGCGGATCCGCTGCGTTAAGACGTTTCCCGCAGCGGCAATTGGCGTTACACTTTCGCCCTTTCTCTCTGCCCGGAGTTGTTATGTCCTTCACCTGTCCGCTATGCCACGCGCCGCTGCTGCGTACCGATAAAACCTACGTCTGCCCGCAGCGGCACCAGTTTGATATAGCGAAAGAGGGATACGTCAACCTGCTGCCGGTGCAGCATAAGCGTTCACGCGATCCGGGCGACAGTGCAGAGATGATGCAGGCCCGACGTGCTTTTCTCGACGCCGGGCACTACCTGCCGCTGCGCCAGACGCTAAGCGATCTGCTGGATGCCCACCTGCCGGAGAAGGCCGAGGCGCTGCTGGATATTGGCTGTGGCGAGGGGTACTACACCCACGCCTTCGCCGATATTGCTCGCCAGCACGGGGCCCAGACCTTTGGTCTCGACGTCTCCCGGGCGGCAGTTCGCGCGGCGGCGAAGCGCTATCCGCAGGTGATGTTCTGCGTAGCCTCCAGCCACCGCCTGCCGTTTGAGGCGCAAACGCTCGACGCCGTGGTGCGCATCTATGCGCCCTGTAAAGCGGAGGAGCTGGCGCGGGTAGTGAAACCGGAAGGATGGGTGATTACCGCCGCGCCGGGGCCACGGCATCTGGTAGAGCTAAAAGGGCTGATCTATGACGAGGTGCAGCTGCATGCTCCGCAGAGCGAACAGCTGGCGGGGTTTACGCTGCGGGAGCAGCACTCGCTAAATTATGGAATGACGCTAAGCGGCACCGAAGCCGTGGCGCTGTTGCAGATGACGCCGTTTGCCTGGCGGGCGAAGCCGCAGGTGTGGCAGACGCTGCAGGAGATGACCCAGTTCAGCTGCGAGGCGGATTTCAGCATTCAGTGCTGGCAGCGCGACGCTTAAGGGGCGAAGTGGCTCCAGAGGATCTGGATACCGATACCGATCAGCACTACGCCACCGAGGATCTCGGCCCGTTTGCCCAGCAGCGGGCCGATAAACTTGCCGATCATCATACCGAGGGTGGACATAATCAGGGTGGCGCAGCCGATGGCGAGCGCGGTGGTGATAATATTAACGTGCAAGAACGCCAGACCGACGCCGACGGCCATGGCGTCCAGGCTGGTGGCGATGGCCGTCGTGACCAGCAGCCAGAAGCTGTGGCGGCGCAGCGGAGTGAGCTCTTCATCAGGCTGGCAGCGCAGGCCCTCCAGCACCATTCGACCACCTAAAAATACCAGCAGCAAGAAGGCAATCCAGTGGTTCCACTCCAGTACAAACTGGCTGGCGAGCATGCCTAAGCCCCAGCCTAGCAGCGGGGTCAGCGTCTCAATGAAGCCGAAGATCAATCCGGTACGCAGGGCGTCAGAAAATTTGGGTTTGTGCAGCGTCGCACCTTTACCAATAGAGGCGGCAAAGGCATCCATCGACATGCCAAAAGCGAGCAGCAGGGTAGCGGATAGGTTCATACAAGCGTCCTGACCGGGAAATCCATATGACACATCACTGCCCCCAGTAATCAGCAGTTGATGCGTCTATGGTCTCGCCTGACCGAACAGCGTCAGCTATTCGATCCGTACGTGCCACGTTTTGCAACGAGTATGTTGACACGCACATTTCCGGGAACAAGAAATTGGCTACTCCCCAACGACGGGCGCAACCTTAACATATTTTGATAAACTAAAACAATAACTGAAGTTCATTATTTCGCGGTGCTATTGATAACGATTTTCATTTAGCTGGAAGGGTGAAAATAACGTTAAAAAAGATGATGAATTACAGGGGGAATAATATAGCCATGGCTATGTTTCAGGGTGTGAGTATATCAAAAACATAGTCATGGCTATATTTTAACTTATTGAGTTTTAACCATAATCCTGTAGATTTTTTCCAGATCGTCGATATTTCGTACACGAATCAGCAGACGTCGCTGCTCTAATTGCACGACCAGCACGCCATCTTCCGATAGCTGCATCGCGTTAATACGCCCATATTCAATCCAGATATTCGCGAAGAAAAACCCATTTTCTTTGAAGATGATTTTTGGGGCGCGGATCCAGAAAAGATATATAACCACCAGCGCCAGCATAGATAATAGCCACGTGGTTAAAATAGCACCATGATGAGTGACGTTATTATAGATAAGGATAGCCAGCAGGGCGGTGAAGATCACGCTGTCAGCGCGGCTGCGGCGTAGCAGGGGAGCGGTGAGCAGCGTCGCGCCGTGCCGGCGCGGCATAATAAACTCGTCATAGATAGCGTAAGCCAGCAGCCCAGCCACGCACAGCACCAGCACGTAGTCCGTTAACGACATTCATCCTCCAGAAATAAAAACCGGGGGCAGTGCCCCCGGCGTAACATCTACCGCTTACAGGCCCAGCAGGCCCACGGCGTAACCCGCGATACCGATGACGAAGAAGCCAACGATGATCCACAGCGGGTTCACTTTCTTACGCAGCAGCCACATGCAGGCGAAGGTCAACAGCAGCGGCACCAGGCCCGGCATCAGCTGGTCAAGGATCGTCTGCACGGTGGTGACGTTAGTTTTCCCGGTCTGGTCGGTGATCTCCGACACCACCAGCGGGATATTAACATGTGTCCACTTGTTTACCAGCGCCCCCATGACAAACAGGCCGAGGATTGACGCCCCCTCGGTCAGCTTTTGCAGGAAGCCGCCGCCCATATCTTTAACGATATCTACCCCTTTACGGTAGCCGTAGGCAACGCCGTAGTAGCGGGTTGCCAGGCGCACCACGTTAAAGAGGATAAAGAACAGCAGCGGACCGAGCAGGCTGCCGCTCATGGCGATCCCCGCCCCGAGCGCGGCAAACACCGGACGCACGGTACCCCAGAAGATCGGGTCGCCGACGCCTGCCAGCGGCCCCATCAGACCAACTTTGATACCGTTGATAGCACCATCGTCGATCTCTGCGCCGTTGGCACGCTGCTCCTCCATCGCCAGGGTAACGCCGAGCACCGGCGCGGCAACGTAGGGGTGAGTGTTAAAGAACTCCAGGTGGCGTTTGATCGCCTGGCGGCGGGCCTCGTTATTCTCCGGGTAGAGGCGTTTGATAGCCGGTACCATAGAGAAGCAGAAGCCCAGCGCCTGCATACGCTCGAAGTTCCACGACCCCTGGAAGAGGTTAGAGCGGAGGAACACGCCGCGGATATCGCCAGCCGTGAGTTTTTTCTCGGACGTCGTTTTTGTTATATCAACCATGTCGCTCACCTGTTAATCCAGTTCGTTATCGAGATCGTTAGCACCGGCAGCCTGAACAGGCGCGCCCGCCGAGCGGTTATATTTCGGGCTAAGCTGAATGTAGAGAATGGCCATCACGGCACCGATTACCCCCAGCGCCACCAGGTTAAAGTTGGTGAAGGCGGCGGTAACGAAGCCCAGATAGAAGAACGGCATCAGGTAGCCAGCGCGCATCATGTTGATGACCATCGCATAACCTACGACCACGATCATGCCACCGGCGATGTTCAGGCCGCTGGTCACCACTTCCGGAATGGCGTTGAGCATGCTCTGTACTTCACTGGTACCCACTGAGTAGGCCACGATCACCGCCGGGATAGCGATACGCATTGCCTGCAGGAACAGGGAAGAGACGTGGATCCAGGAGAGCGCCGTCAGGTTGCCGTTTTCGGCCGCCTTATCCGCTGCGTGCTGGAAAGCCACGGTGATGGTACGAACGATAATGGTCAGCACCTGGCCTGCCGCTGCCAGCGGGATAGCCAGCGCGATACCGGCCCCGATGCTCTGACCACCGGCGATAACCAGCACGGTTGAGATAATGGAAGCCAGCGCGGCATCCGGCGCGACCGCCGCACCGATGTTCATCCAGCCGAGGGCGATCATCTCCAGGGTACCGCCGATGATAATGCCTTTTTGCATATCACCCAGCACGATACCGATTAACGTACAGGCCACCAGCGGACGGTGAAACTGAAATTCATCCAGCACCGACTCCATACCGGCAATACAGGCTACGACGAACACCAGCACAATCTGAAGAGTGGTAATCTCCATTGTACTTCTCCTATAGCATTACAGATTAAAGTGTAAAAACAGCGCGATCGGCGGGTGCCGGTTACTTCGCCACTTTGCTGATTAAATCCATCATTTTCAGACGTTGATCGCTGGACACTTTCCGCACCTCCAGCTCGATACCCTGGGCGTTGAGCTTTTTAAACGCGGCGATATCCTGCTCATCCACCGACACGGCGTTATTCACCTGGGTTTTACCCTGGCGGAAGGCCATGCCGCCAATGTTGACAGAGGTGATCTTCACCCCCTCGTCAACGAGGCGTACCACGTCGGTCGGGTTGGTGAACAGCAGCATCACGCGCTCACCGGCGTATTTCGGGTTGTTGTAAACGCGAACCATCTTGGCGACGTCCACCACGTGCGCGGTAACGCCGGGTGGTGCCACCTGGGTGAGCAGCGTCTTGCGTACCGTGTCGGCGGCGACTTCGTCACTGACGACAATAATACGCTGCACGTTGGTCTCTTTGGTCCAGCGCGTGGCCACCTGACCGTGGATCAGGCGATCGTCGATACGCGCCAGGCCAATGGTCATATAGTCCGCTGGCCCCATCGGCTTTTGCGGCACGGCGGCGCGGGGGGCGGCGGCAGGGGCAGGGGCGGCAGGCTGCGCCTTCTCCACCGGCTGCGCCTTCAGTGCCTTCACGCCTTCGCGGCCTGCTTCAACGGCGACGGCCACCAGATCGTCAAACGTCGGGTTGTCATCGCGGCCCATCAGGGTCTCGACCAGCATCGGGATATTGACCCCGGCCACGACCTCATGGTGCTCTTTATCGACGACAATACGGCTGGCAGCGTTAAACGGGCTGCCGCCCCATGTATCAACGAGAAACAGCACGCCCTGATTGGTGTCGAGCTTTGCCAACTGCGCATTGTACTTTTCGATCAGCGTTTCGGCGTTTTCACCCGGTACGAAATCGATCCAGCCTACGTTCTCTTGTTCGCCCAATAGCATTTCAGCTGTTTTAAGCAGCTGCTCTGCAGCCCAGCCATGTGTGCCTATCACAATAGCAATGGTCACTTGCTACCTCCTTTATTATCGTGAATACATCCGTAGCAGATGCATTGTGAATCGTTACGTCATAGCGAATCGATTCAGAGAGGGATGACATAGAAAATTCAGTCTTCGCGAATTATTTTAGATAGTGAAAAAATAATTTATGTGATTCAGATCCGTAATTTAGCTTTAATCAGAAAAGAAATTTTGTTGCGCAAAATATCTCCGAAAATGCAAATTCTGGTAAATCTTTGCAAAATCGTAATTCTCTCTGTTATGTTTACTTTCTGTTTATAATCACTGGAGTAGAGGGCAGCTGCCCACCGTATGGACCGTCACCGACGTCAGTTTACCTTCAGGCCGCTTAGCGCCTGTGTTAACCCCCTTTCTGTTGTCATCACGCCTGCATGTTGTAAGGCCCCGTTTTGTCATTCCTTTAGCAGGAGCCTGTCATGGAATTCTTAATGGACCCCTCAATCTGGGTGGGATTGTTGACGCTTGTCGTACTTGAAATCGTTCTCGGTATCGATAACCTGGTGTTTATCGCCATTCTGGCCGACAAACTGCCACCGAAGCAGCGAGACAAGGCCCGGCTGATCGGCCTCTCCCTTGCGCTGGTGATGCGCCTGGCGCTGCTCTCTGTGATCTCCTGGATGGTGACGCTGACCCAGCCGCTCTTTTCGGTCATGGATTTCACCTTCTCTGGCCGCGATCTCATCATGCTGCTCGGGGGGATATTCTTACTCTTTAAAGCGACAACAGAATTACACGAGCGCCTGGAGAACCGCGAGCACGACAGCGGCCAGGGGAAAGGGTACGCCAGCTTCTGGGTGGTGGTGGTGCAGATCGTTATCCTCGATGCGGTCTTCTCCCTCGATGCGGTGATCACTGCGGTAGGGATGGTGAACCACCTGCCGGTGATGATGGCCGCGGTGGTGATCGCCATGGCGGTAATGCTGCTGGCCTCGAAGCCGCTGACGCGCTTTGTTAACCAACACCCAACGGTGGTGGTGCTCTGCCTGAGCTTCCTGCTGATGATTGGTCTGAGCCTGGTGGCGGAAGGCTTTGGCTTCCATATTCCGAAAGGCTACCTCTACGCGGCAATTGGCTTCTCGATCATCATTGAGTTCTTTAACCAGGTGGCACGCCGTAACTTCATTCGCCATCAGTCGACGCTGCCGCTGCGGGCGCGTACCGCCGACGCGATCCTGCGTTTGATGGGCGGTCGCCGTCAGGCTGCGGTTCAGCACGAGCCGGACAGCCAGTCCCCGGTTTCGGTGCCCGAAGGCGCATTTGCGGATGAAGAGCGCTACATGATCAACGGTGTGCTGACCCTCGCGTCACGCTCTTTACGCAGCATCATGACGCCACGGGGCGAGATCAGCTGGGTCGATGCCAACCTTGAGGTGGACGCTATTCGCCAGCAGCTGCTCTCCTCACCGCACAGCCTCTTCCCGGTGTGCCGGGGCGAGCTGGATGAAGTTATCGGCATCGTGCGTGCGAAAGAGCTGCTGATGGCGCTGGAAGAGGGTGTCGACGTGGCGGCTATCGCCTCGGCGTCCCCGGCCATCGTGGTACCGGAAACGCTGGATCCCATCAAGCTGCTGGCGGTTCTCCGCCGCGCACGGGGGAGCTTCGTGATGGTCACCAACGAGTTTGGCGTAGTGCAGGGCCTGGTCACGCCGCTTGACGTGCTGGAAGCCATTGCCGGTGAGTTCCCGGACGCCGATGAGACGCCGGAGATTGTCACCGACGGCGACGGCTGGCTGGTCAAAGGCGCTACCGATCTCCACGCGTTGCAGCATGCGCTGGGGATGGATAACCTGGTGAACGACGAAGAGGATATTGCTACCGTTGCAGGGCTGGTCATTGCTATCAATGGTCAAATTCCCAAGCCAGGCGAGGTGCTGCAGCTTGCGCCATTAACCATTACCGTGGTTGAGGCGAACGACTACCGGGTCGATCTGGTACGGGTTGTTAAAGAGCAGCCGGTACAGGACGACGAAGAGGAGTAGCCTCGTTCAGCGTAGCGGCGTCATGGGCATCACATGCCCGCTATAGGTGGCTGGGGGCGGCGTACTGCCTGCCAGCCACGTGGGAAAATCTTTTAGCGGCATAGGCTTCGCGTAGAGAAATCCCTGAAAGATAGTCACCCCGCGCTGGCGCAAACGCTGCGCCTGCAGCGGGGTTTCAACCCCCTCCGCAATCAGCTCAATTTTCAGCCGCCTGCCTAGCGCGATAATAATATCCGTTACCGTCGAGTTCACCGCATCGGTGCCCACCGCCATGGTATAGGACTTATCAATCTTCAATACGTCCGGACGCAGCTTCTCCAGCCACGAGAGAGAGGTGTTACCGGTACCAAAGTCATCAATCGCCAGCTTCACCCCACGCCGGTGCAGGGCCCGCACGAGCCGGTAATCGATATCGGTGATCGCCTCCCGCTCGGTCAGCTCAATGGTGAGCTGCTGAACCGGATGGGCATGGAACCAGAGGCGGTTAAGATCCTTCAGCAGCGCGCCGTCGCGGAAATGGCTGGCGGAGACGTTGATCCCGATATGGAACTGGCTGTTGGCCGGGAACAGGCCTATCTGGCGGTGGGTCTCTGCCAGCACGTAGCGCGTCAGGGGAGCAATCAGGTTCTGCTCCTCGGCAATGGGGATAAAGACGTCCGGCGAGATCCAGCCCTGGCGCGGATTATTCCAGCGCAGCAGGATCTCCACCCCCTCACACTGATGGGTGGTGGCGTTCAGCAGCGGCTGGCAGAAAAGCTCAAACTCATGGGCCGCCATACCGAGGTTGATCTCCCAGGAGAAGCTCATCCGGTTGGCGGTGACAATCCAGGCGATATAGCCCATCAGCAGGCTGATGATCACCGCCAGCGGCAGCTGGGAAGGAAGGTGGCGCAGCGCCAGCTCGCCTGCGCCGGGGCCCCTCACGCTAATGGTAAAGGGAAACTGTTCCGAGCTCTGCTGAAACCGTGTCTCGTTGACCAGCGGCGGCAGGCTATCCACGACCCCGGCACCGTAGATCAAATGCCGATTACCCACCGTTACGCTCGCTCCGGTGATCAGCGGTTTCTGCGGCTCCAGCATCAGACGAGCGAGCAGGTCGATATTGATCACCTCCATCACCCCATCCTGACCGTTCTGGGTCAGGGGAAACCACTGGATCAGTATCGGACTGCCATGCAGCAGGGAGTTATCGGTAGTGAGCAAGAGCAGTGGCTGAGCGGTAGGAAGTGCGGGTTGAAGCTGATGAATGGGGACGTTGCGATAACCGAAAATGCTGGAGCAGTAGAGGACGCCGTTTTTGATAAGGCCGATAGAGCGTACGGTTTGCATCGTCGCGGCCTGTTTTCGTAGCGCCAGGTGCGCCTCGTCGCAGGGCTGGCCCACCAGCGGGAGAAGTACCCCCCGGCCTTGGGCCAAAGGGATCAGGATCCTGTTCAACGACGAGACCGCGTGGCTCGTAAAAGAGAGGATCCGCTGTTGGTTAGCGTTGCGCTCGGAAATGTAGCGTGAGCCAAGCGTCAGGAAAAGCGTGAAGATCGCGACAATCACGCAGACGATGGCGCGTTTTCGGCGGTAGCTTCTTATAATATGCTGTGCTGTTTGCATGTCCTGACGGTCCCCAGGAGAGCCGTTGGCGAAAAAGCAAACGGCAACACAGCAAGTGTAGTGGGGAAAAAATAATCGGCATCAAAAAGGGAAACAATTAGCCCTTTCGGGTGAAAGGGCCAGATAACGTATTAGTCGCACTGCACCTTGATTGCCAGACCGCCGCGAGAGGTTTCGCGGTACTTAGCGTTCATGTCCTTGCCGGTTTCATACATGGTTTCGATCACCTTATCCAGCGACACGCGCGGGGCGCTGGTACGGCGCATCGCCATGCGAGAGGCGTTGATGGCCTTCACCGAGGCAATGGCGTTACGCTCAATGCACGGCACCTGCACCTGGCCGGCGACCGGGTCACAGGTCAGACCCAGGTTATGCTCCATGCCGATCTCTGCCGCCACGCAAACCTGCTCCGGGCTGGCACCCATCAGCTCCGCAAGGCCCGCCGCCGCCATAGAGCAGGCAACGCCAACTTCACCCTGACAGCCCACTTCCGCGCCGGAGATCGAGGCGTTCATCTTGTAAAGCGTACCGATTGCCCCTGCGGCCAGGAAGTAACGGGTGTAGATATCCGGGGTAACCGGCTCGATAAAGTGATCGTAGTAGGCCAGCACCGCCGGCACGATCCCGCATGCGCCGTTGGTCGGGGCTGTGACCACGCGGCCACCGGCGGCGTTCTCTTCGTTCACCGCCAGCGCGAACATGTTGACCCAGTCAACCACCACCATCGGATCGCTGGAGTGCTTGTCGCTGGCAACCAGCAGACGGCGCAGGGCTGATGCACGGCGCGGCACCCGCAGCGGACCCGGCAGTACGCCTTCGGTGTTCATGCCGCGATCGATACAGGCCTGCATTGTCTGCCAGACGTGGGCAAAGTAGTCGGCAATCTCTTCTTTGCTGTGCAGGGCCAGCTCGTTCTGCATCACCATGCCGGAGAGGGAGAGGCCGGTCTCTTTGCACCAGTTCAGGATCGCCTGGGCAGAGTTGTACGGGTAGGGCACGCTGACGGCCTGGGCGCTCTCTTTACCAAAGTGCTCTTCATCGACGATAAACCCGCCGCCGATGGAGTAATAGGTTTTGCTGTAGAGCTCTTTCTCGCCCTGATATGCATGGATGCGCATGCCGTTCTCATGCAGCGGCAGGTTGTCGCTCTGGAAACGCATCCCATTATCGGCAGGGAAATCTACTTCGTGACGCCCCTGAGCCAGCAGCAGGCGGCCACGGGTCTCTACGTCACGGATGAACGCCGGAATCGCATCGATATCGACGGTCGCCGGCTCGTTACCCGCGAGGCCCATAATAATGGCGATATCGGTATGGTGACCGCGGCCGGTCAGCGACAGCGACCCATAGACATCCACCGCCACGCGGGTGACGCTCTCCAGCAATCCCTTTTCGACCAGATCATCGACGAACTGTTTCCCGGCCTTCATGGGCCCAACAGTATGAGAAGAGGAAGGACCAATTCCCACTTTAAACATGTCGAATATACTAATCACGCTAACACTCCTGACAGGGTTGCCGGACCCTCCGGCAACGATGTAATAATTGCGCATAGTGTAAGAGGGAACCGTGGGATCGGTTTAACTATTCACATGAATTAAACTAATAGCCAACCTCTATTTTACTAATGCTGAGAGGCAGGTCACGCCTGGTGAAAAACGGGCGCTGTGTAAAGTATAGTCAGGGTTTGAGACCGATTTGTAAGGCCAGCTCACGAATGATGCCCGCCGTCATGCCCCAGACAAAGTAATGCTGATACCAGGAGAGCCATACCCGGTGCGCATTGCCGCGCCGGTGGATATCCAGCGGGTGATAACGTCCCAGGCGCAGTGCTTCGGCCAGCGGCATCTCAAACACCGCCGCCACCTCATCCTCGCTGGCGTGGTAGTGCAGATCCGGCGGGATAATGCCCACCACCGGGGTAACCTGAAAGCCGGTCACGCTGTCTACCGGAGGCAGAACACCAATCACCTCAACCGCCTCGGGCGGAATGGCGACCTCCTCCTCGGCCTCGCGCAGGGCGGCGGCAATAATAGAGGCATCGCTGCTGTCCACGGCCCCACCGGGGAAAGCCACCTGGCCCGCGTGCTTACGCAGCCGCGCCGAGCGCTGGGTCAGCAGCAGCCCCGGCTGCTCACGGCGTACCACCGGGATCAGCACCGCCGCCTGGCTATTGTTCAGACTCGCACCGCTGGCCTGGGGGCGTAAAAGTTGGAAGCGTGATAAAAAATCGTCCAGGGTCAGGTTTGTGCTCTCCACCGGTTATCTCTCCAGCTGTTGCAGAATACGATTAACTTTATCAAAGGTTTCCTGATATTCCGCCTCGGGCTGACTATCGGCAACGATGCCGCCCCCGGCGGAGCAGTAAATCTGCCCGTTGCAGGCGCTCAGAGTGCGGATAGTGATGCTGGTATCCATGGTGCCGCAGAGGCTGATATAGCCAATGCTGCCGCACCAGGCATTGCGCCGCTGCGGCTCCAACTCGTCAACGATCTGCATTGCCCGCACCTTTGGCGCGCCGGTGATCGAGCCGCCGGGAAAGGCAGCCCGCAGCAGATCGCAGGCGTGCTGCGAGGCGGGCAGCCGGGCGGTGACGGTGCTGACCAGATGGTGCACGGCAGGAAACGGCTCCACCACAAACAGCTCCGGGACGCGCACCGAGCCGGGCACCGCCACTCGGCCAATGTCGTTGCGCATCAGGTCAACGATCATCAGGTTTTCAGCGCGATCCTTCGGCGAGGCCGCCAGCTTTTCCGCCTGCTGGCGATCGGCCTGCGGATCCGCCAGCCGGGGCAGGGTACCTTTGATGGGCCGGGTCTGAATGCAATCCCGCTCCAGATGGATAAACCGCTCAGGGGAGAGACTTAGGATCGCCCCGTCCTCAAGACGCAGGAAGGCGCTGAACGGTGCGCGGTTGCTGGCGTTAAGGCGGGTGAACGCCTGCCACTCATCGCCTTGATAGGTAGCCTGAAAGCGCTGGGCCAGATTAACCTGATAGCAGTCGCCGCTCTGCAAATAAGCCTGCACGCGCGCAAATTTATCGGCATACTGCGCTGGCGTCATATTGGCGCGCCAGCGGGAGGTGAGGCAAAAATCCTCGCTGGCGGGCACCTGCTGTGCCTCCAGCCAGGCGAGCCGGGCATTGACGTCGCCGTGGCTCAGCAGCGACACACGTTTGGTATGGTGGTCGACAATCAGCGCCCAGTCATAGAGCCCTACCGCCATATCCGGCAGGGCGATGTCGGCCTCTGCCTTGGTGGACAGGTTTTCAAAGCGTCGACCCAGATCGTAGCCAAACAGCCCCAGCGCACCGCCCTGAAAGGGGAGGTCCGGGTCCACCTCGGCAGACAGCGCCAGCGACGTCAGCGCCTGCTGAAGCAGGGCTAGCGGATCGGCAGTGGACATCTCCGTGCCGTTCAGCGTCACGCGCGTGTTCTCACCGGTGGTCACTAGCGTGCCCAGCGGATCGGCGACCAGAATATCGAAGCGGCTGTAAGCGTGCTCGGCATGGCCGGAGTGCAGCAGCATCGCCCACGGCAGATGGCTCAGACGCGCAAACCAGAACTCAGCGGCGTCGTGACGCCACGGTAGGGTAATAACGGTAGGGGAAAGCGTGTTCATGTATGGCAAACAACCAGGCAGCGTGAAATAATTAGCGCTGATAATCTAGCAGGAGTTAACGATGTTTGCAGGTTTACCTTCGCTCAGTCATGAGCAGCAGCAGCAGGCGGTAGAACGTATTCAGCAGCTTATGTCTGAAGGCATGAGCAGCGGGCAGGCGATCGCGGTGGTCGCCGAAGAGCTGCGTGCCAACCATACCGGAGAACGGATCGTGGCACGCTTTGAAGATGAGGATGAAGAAGAGTAGGTCTATACCGCGGCGATAATTTTAATTTCGACCCGGTACTGCGGGTTCATCAGCGTCGCCTGTACGGTGCAGCGTACTGGCGCATGGCCTGCTACCACCCATGCATCCCACGCGCGGTTCATTGCCGCAAAATCATTAACGTCGGCCAGAAAAATCGTCGCGTCAAGAATGCGCGTTTTATCGCTACCCTGTTTAGCCAGCACGGCGTCAATCTGCGCCAGGGTGTTGGCAGTCTGCGCCTCGGCGTCAGCCTCAAGGTTCTCCGGCACGCCGGTGTAGTACAGCGTCTGGTTGTGGATCACGGCATCGGACCAGCGGGCCTCGGCATCAATACGTTTAATCGTCATTTTTCACTCCGTTATGGCTTTTTTGCAGGGCCAAGACTGCCACAGGGGAGCGATCCTGTCACGACTTCGGCTAGCTAAAAATTCCCGCGCCTGACATAATCACTGGCGATATAACCAGGGGGCGGCGTGGCAGAGAACAGTGTAACGGACGATTTTGCAACAGACGGGCAGTTAGCGAAAGCGATACCGGGGTTTAAACCGCGTGAGCCGCAGCGGCAGATGGCCCAGGCGGTCAGCGCGGCCATTGCTAATACCCAGCCGCTGGTGGTTGAGGCCGGAACCGGGACGGGGAAAACCTACGCCTATCTGGCCCCGGCCCTGCGCGCCGGGAAAAAGGTCATTATCTCCACCGGCTCGAAGGCGCTACAGGATCAGCTCTACAGTCGCGATCTGCCGACCGTCTCCCGCGCGCTGGAGTACACCGGCCGTCTGGCGCTGCTGAAGGGGCGCTCCAACTACCTATGCATCGAACGTCTTGAGCAGCAGGCGCTGGCCGGAGGCGATCTGCCGGTGCAGATCCTCAGCGACGTTATCCTGCTGCGGTCATGGTCGAGCCAGACCCTTGATGGCGACATCAGCACCTGCGCCAGCGTGGCGGAGGACTCCCAGGCCTGGCCGCTGGTTACCAGCACCAACGACAACTGCCTTGGCAGCGACTGCCCGATGTATAAAGATTGCTTTGTGGTCAAGGCGCGTAAGAAGGCGATGGACGCCGACGTCGTGGTGGTTAACCACCATCTCTTTCTCGCTGACATGGTGGTGAAAGACAGCGGCTTTGGCGAGCTGATCCCTGAGGCCGACGTGATGATCTTCGACGAAGCGCATCAGCTGCCGGATATTGCCAGCCAGTACTTCGGCCAGTCGCTCTCCAGCCGCCAGCTGCTGGATCTGGCGAAAGATTTTACCATTGCCTACCGCACCGAACTGAAAGATACCCAGCAGCTGCAGAAGTGTGCGGATCGCCTGGCGCAGAGCGCGCAGGATTTCCGCCTACAGCTGGGCGAGCCGGGCTATCGTGGCAACCTGCGCGAGCTGCTGGCGGACAGCCACGTCCAGCGCGCGCTGCTGCTGCTCGATGATGCCTTAGAGCTGTGCTACGACGTGGCCAAGCTCTCTCTTGGTCGCTCGGCGCTGCTCGACGCGGCCTTTGAACGGGCTACGCTCTACCGCACGCGCCTCAAGCGGCTGAAAGAGATCAACCAGCCGGGCTTCAGCTACTGGTACGAGTGCACCTCGCGTCACTTTACCCTCGCCCTGACGCCGCTCACCGTGGCGGAGAAGTTCAAAGAGGTGATGGCCCAGAAGCCGGGAAGCTGGATCTTTACCTCGGCCACGCTCTCGGTGAACGACGACCTGCACCACTTTACCTCCCGCCTAGGGATTGAAACGGCAGAGTCGATGCTGCTGCCCAGTCCGTTTGATTTCGCTCGCCAGGCGCTGCTCTGCGTCCCGCGCAATCTGCCGCAGACCAACCAGCCCGGCGCGGCGCGCCAGCTGGCGGCCATGCTGAGGCCCATGATCGAGGCCAACAACGGCCGCTGCTTTATGCTCTGCACCTCCCACGCCATGATGCGCGATCTGGCGGAGCAGTTCCGCGCCACCCTGTCGCTGCCGGTGCTGTTGCAGGGGGAGACCAGCAAGGGCCAGCTGCTACAGCAGTTCGTCACCGCCGGAAACGCCCTGCTGGTGGCAACCAGCAGCTTCTGGGAAGGGGTGGACGTGCGCGGCGATACCCTGTCGCTGGTGATCATCGACAAGCTGCCCTTTACCTCACCGGACGATCCGCTGCTGAAGGCGCGGATGGAGGATTGCCGCCTGCGCGGGGGCGATCCTTTTGACGATGTTCAGCTGCCGGACGCGGTGATCACCCTCAAGCAGGGGGTAGGCCGCCTGATCCGCGACATCGATGACCGTGGCGTGCTGGTGATCTGCGACAACCGACTGGTAATGCGTCCCTATGGCGCCACCTTCCTTGCCAGCCTGCCGCCTACGCCGCGCACCCGGGATATCGCCCGCGCGGTGAGATTCCTGTCCGGGACCTCTACGCAGTAATTTGTTGCAGAGTGTGCTAAGATGCGCGCCATTTTATTGAATCAACACCCCGAGAGCGCGAAGACCGATGCGAATTCTGGCTATTGATACCGCCACAGAGGCCTGTTCCGTTGCCCTGTGGAATGACGGTACGACCTCTGCCCACTTTGAACTCTGCCCAAGAGAACATACTCAACGTATTTTACCTCTGGTTCAGCAGACGCTGAACGACAGCGGCGTTACCCTTGCCGAACTCGACGCGCTGGCCTTTGGCCGCGGGCCGGGCAGCTTTACCGGCGTGCGCATTGGCATCGGCATTGCCCAGGGCCTGGCGCTGGGTGCCGAGCTGCCGATGATCGGCGTCTCGACGCTGGCCACCATGGCGCAGGGTGCATGGCGTAAAACCGGCGCAACGCGCGTGCTGGCCGCCATCGATGCCCGCATGGGCGAAGTCTACTGGGCCGAGTACCAGCGGGATGAGCAGGGCGTCTGGCACGGCGAAGAGAGCGAGGCGGTGTTGAAGCCGGAAGCGGTCAGCGAGCGCCTGGCCCAGCTCAGCGGATCCTGGGCCACGGTGGGCACCGGCTGGCCGGCATGGCCGGAGCTCGGTAAAGAGAGCGGGCTGACGCTCAGCGACGGTGGCATCCTGCTGCCTGCCGCTGAAGATATGCTCCCACTCGCCTGCCAGCTTTTTGCCCAGCAGCGTACCGTTGCCGTAGAGCATGCGGAGCCGGTTTATTTGCGCAACGAGGTCGCCTGGAAGAAACTTCCGGGCAGAAAATGAATCTCAGCTATATACATAACGTAACAATGTAAATAGCAGGAAGGTGGTAAGTGAAGGTATCCCAAAAGGTGGGTCAAAGCAGGTCCGGGCGCTGGCTGCTGGCAGGCTTAGCCGCCTTAGCGTTGAGCGGCTGCGTCTCGGTGCCTGACGCCATTAAAGGCAGCAGCCCAACGCCGCAGCAGGATCTGGTTCGGGTGATGAATGCGCCTGAGCTGTACGTCGGCCAGGAGGCGCGCTTCGGCGGTAAAGTTATCGGCTTGCAGAACAAGCAGGGACAAACCCGGCTGGAGATCGCCTCGGTACCGCTGGACAGCGGCGCGCGCCCCGTGCTGGGTGAACCTTCCCGCGGGCGTATCTACGCCGACGTGAACGGCTTCCTCGATCCGGTGGATTTCCGTAACCAGTATGTGACCGTGGTCGGCACCATCAGCGGCGTCGAGCAGGGCAAAGTGGGCGAGACCCCCTATAAGTTTATGGTCATGAAGGTGAGTGGCTATAAGCGCTGGCATCTACAGCAGCAGGTTATGCTGCCGCCGCAGCCGATTGACCCCTGGTACTGGGGACCGGGGCCTAATCCGTGGCGTTACGGCGGCTACGGAGGTTACGGCTGGTACAACGCCGGTCCAGCCCCGGTGCATACCATCGTAACAGAGTAACTCTCTGTTAAATAAGAGAAGAGACAGCGGACTATCCGCTGTTTCTCCTTTTTTATGACCATAACAAGAATAAAAGAGTGACGCGCTTCGCAACCTGTGAATCGGCCAATTAATAAACTGGTACAATGAGTTAATATAATGTTAACGGCATGTTTATTAAGCGGAGTTGCGATGACGACGAATTTTCATTTCAGAGGTGACGCATTGAAGAAGGTTTGGCTTAACCGTTATCCCGCCGACGTGCCAGCGGACATCAACCCCGATCGCTATCAATCCCTTGTGGAACTCTTCGAAAACGCCGCGATCCGTTACGCGGACCAGCCAGCGTTTATCAACATGGGCGAGACCATGACCTTCCGTAAGCTGGAAGAGCGCAGCCGTGCCTTTGCCGCCTGGCTACAGCACGGACTGGGGTTAAAGAAGGGCGACCGCGTGGCGCTGATGATGCCCAACCTGCTGCAGTATCCGGTAGCGCTGTTTGGTATTTTGCGTGCCGGTATGGTGGTGGTCAACGTTAACCCGCTCTATACCCCGCGCGAGCTGGAGCATCAGCTCAACGACAGCGGCGCGGCGGCTATCGTCATCGTCTCTAACTTTGCCCACACCCTTGAAAAGGTGGTGGAGAAAACCCAGGTGCAGCACGTGATTTTGACCCGCATGGGGGATCAGCTCTCTGCGGCGAAGGGGACGCTGGTCAACTTCGTGGTCAAGTACGTTAAGCGACTAGTACCAAAATATCACCTGCCGGATGCCATCTCGTTTCGCCAGGCGCTGCACAATGGCTACCGGATGCAGTACGTCAAGCCGGAGGTCGTCCCGGACGATCTCGCTTTCCTGCAGTACACCGGCGGCACCACCGGCGTGGCTAAAGGGGCAATGCTGACCCACCGCAACATGCTGGCTAACCTCGAACAGGTGAATGCCACCTACGGGCCGCTGCTGCACCGGGGAAAAGAGCTGGTGGTTACCGCTCTGCCGCTGTACCACATCTTTGCCCTGACCATGAACTGCCTGCTGTTTATCGAGCTGGGCGGGCAGAACCTGCTGATCACCAACCCGCGCGATATTCCAGGGCTGGTGAAGGAGCTGGCGAAGTATCCTTTCACCGCCATGACCGGGGTGAATACCCTGTTTAACGCGCTGCTGAACAACAAAGAGTTTCAGCAGCTCGATTTCTCCACGCTGCACCTCTCCGCAGGCGGCGGGATGCCCGTTCAGCAGGCAGTCGCCGAGCGCTGGGTGAAGCTTACCGGGCAGTATCTGCTGGAGGGCTACGGCCTGACGGAGTGCTCTCCGCTGGTGAGCGTGAACCCGCACGATATCGACTACCACAGCGGCAGCATCGGCCTGCCGGTGCCCTCTACGGAAGTGAAGCTGATTGACGACGAGGGCCGGGAAGTGCCGCACGGCGAGCCGGGCGAGCTGTGCGTCAAGGGGCCGCAGGTGATGCTGGGTTACTGGCAGCGCCCTGATGCCACCGACGAGATCATCAAGGATGGCTGGCTGATGACTGGCGATATTGCGGTGATGGACGACGAAGGCTTCCTGCGCATCGTCGATCGTAAAAAAGATATGATCCTGGTCTCCGGCTTCAACGTCTACCCTAACGAAATTGAAGACGTGGTGATGCAGCACCCTGGGGTTCAGGAGGTGGCCGCCGTCGGCGTGCCGTCCACCAGCAGCGGGGAAAAGGTCAAAATTTTCGTGGTGAAAAAGGACCCCACCCTCAGCGAAGAGGCGCTCATTACCTTCTGCCGCCGTCAGCTGACCGGCTATAAGGTACCGAAGCTGGTGGAGTTTCGTGAGGAGCTGCCGAAATCCAACGTCGGCAAAATTTTACGGCGAGAATTACGTGACGAAGCGCGCGGCAAAGTAGACAATAAGGTCTAAGCTTCGAGTGAGTCGCCCAACGCCGGTTAGCCCGGCGTTTTTTATGGGCGCAAACCAAAGAGAGTATGATTTGAACTACCAGATGATCACTACCAACGACGCGCTGGCGACCATGAGCGAGGCGGCGCGCGCGTTTCCGGCTCTAGCCATCGATACCGAATTTGTCCGCACCCGCACCTACTATCCGCAGCTGGGCCTGATCCAGGTCTACGACGGCCAGCAGGTTTCGCTGATCGATCCGCTGGAGATCACCGACTGGACGCCGTTCCGCGAGCTGATGATGGATCGCGCGGTCACCAAGTTTCTCCACGCCGGCAGTGAAGATCTGGAAGTTTTCCTCAACGTGTTTGGCGAGCTGCCGCAGCCGCTGATCGATACCCAGATCCTTGCCGCCTTCAGCGGTCGCCCGCTGTCGTGGGGCTTCGCCTCCATGGTAGAGGAGTACACCGGTCTGGCGCTGGATAAAAGCGAATCCCGCACCGACTGGCTGGCGCGTCCGCTGACCGAGCGCCAGTGCGACTACGCTGCGGCCGACGTCTGGTATCTGCTGCCTATCGCCCACAAGCTGATGGCGGAGACCGAGGCGGCGGGCTGGCTGCCTGCTGCGCTGGACGAGTGCCGCTTGATGCAGGTGCGCCGTCAGGAAGTGCTGGCCCCGGAAGAGGCGTGGCGCGATATTAGCAACGCCTGGCAGCTGCGTACCCGTCAGCTGGCCTGCCTGCAGCTGCTGGCAGCGTGGCGTCTGCGTAAGGCGCGCGAACGCGATCTGGCGGTAAACTTTGTGGTGCGGGAAGAGAATCTGTGGGCGGTCGCGCGCTATATGCCGGGCAGCCTCGGCGAGCTGGATAGCATCGGGCTCTCGGGGAGCGAGATCCGCTTCCACGGTAAAACGCTGCTGGCGATGGTTGCGCAGGCCCAGGCGTTGCCAGAGGAGGCGCTCCCGGAGCCGCTGCTGAACCTGCTTGATATGCCGGGCTATCGCCGGGCCTTCAAGGCGATTAAGGCGCTGGTGCAGGAGGTGAGCGTAGCAAAAGGGGTAAGCGCCGAGCTGCTGGCCTCGCGTCGACAAATAAATCAGCTGCTTAACTGGCACTGGAATATTAAGTCGTTTGCTACTCTGCCGGAACTTATCTCTGGCTGGCGCGGTGAATTAATGGCGTCGAGCCTTCAGGCTCTGCTGCTGGAATTTCCCCGCTAGCGAACGCCTCACTGTAAATAAACACAGTAAATAAGAATAAATAAAAAAGGCAGCGCTTAATGGGCTGCCTTTTTAATGAAGGAGATAACGGTAAAACGTTATTTCGTCTCTTCAGCTTCCGGTAGGGTAACGTTGAGCTCAAGAATAGAAATATCGCCGTCTTTTTGCTCCAGCTGTACCGTCACCATTTCCGGATCGATCTGCACATACTTACAAATCACTTCCAGAATATCTTTGCGCAGCTGCGGCAAATAGTGCGGCTCGGCATCGCTGCGGCGACGCTCGGCCACGATGATCTGCAGGCGCTCTTTCGCTATGTTAGCGGTACTCTTCTTTCGTGAGAGAAAAAAGTCTAGTAATGCCATAATTTATCCTCCGAACAGGCGTTTGAGGAAACCTTTCTTCTCTTCTTCGATGAAGCGGAAAGGGCGTTCTTCTCCCAGCAGACGTTCCACGGTATCAGCATACGCTTTACCGGCATCTGATGTCGCGTCCAGGATCACAGGTTCGCCCTGGTTAGAGGCACGCAGCACGGACTGATCTTCCGGGATAACCCCGACCAGCTTGATGCGCAGGATCTCCAGCACATCTTCCATGCTCAGCATGTCGCCTTTACTGACGCGGCCCGGGTTGTAGCGGGTCAGCAGCAGATGCTCTTTGATCGGCTCTTGACCGTTCTCGGCGCGGCGCGATTTAGAGGAGAGAATGCCCAGAATGCGGTCCGAGTCGCGTACTGAGGAGACCTCTGGGTTAGTGGTAATAACGGCTTCATCTGCGAAGTAGAGCGCCATCAGCGCGCCGGTTTCGATCCCGGCAGGGGAGTCGCAGACGATGAAATCGAAATCCATCTTCTTCAGATCGTCAAGCACTTTCTCAACGCCGTCACGGGTCAGCGCGTCTTTGTCACGCGTCTGGGAGGCAGGAAGAATATAGAGGCTTTCCGTGCGCTTATCTCTGATCAGCGCCTGGTTTAACGTTGCGTCGCCCTGAATAACGTTAACGAAATCATAGACTACCCGGCGCTCACAACCCATGATCAGGTCGAGGTTACGCAGGCCGATATCGAAGTCGATAACGACGGTCTTCTTTCCCTTCTGGGCCAAACCAGTCGCGATGGCCGCGCTGGATGTCGTCTTACCGACGCCCCCTTTACCCGAAGTAACAACAATAATGCGTGCCATAGGTGTTCCTTGTTATAAGGGCTTAATTCAATGGTTGAACAGTCAAAGCGTTATCCGCGAGGAGCAGGCGTGCCGCTTTGCCATAATATTCGGCTGGGATTTGATCGCTCAGCCAGTATTCACCCGCGATGGAGACCAGCTCCGCGGTGAGATGTGTGCAAAAAATTTGTGCTTCTCTGTCGCCGTTGGCCCCCGCCAGCGCCCGTCCACGCATCATGCCATAGATATGGATATTGCCATCGGCGATCAGCTCTGCGCCCGCGCTGACGTGGCTGGTAACGATCAGATCGCAGCCCGGGGCATATATTCTCTGTCCGGAACGGACCGGAACATCAATTAAGCGTGTTTTTGTGATCGGCGCGACAACGGGCTCTTCAACGATTGGCACTTCAACGACCGGAGCCTCAACGGCAGGCGGCTGGCGCGGTTTTTCTTTGCCTTCCGTCAGCAGCGGGAGCCCGGCGCGGTCAATCTCCGCCTTCAGCTCGGCCTGTTTACAGCCGCTAACGCCGATAACACGCAAACCGGTGCTGGCAATCGCTTTATGCAATGCAGACCAGTTTACCGCCTCGTCCAGCGCGGAAATGTTAATAACAACGGGAGCATGCTGTAAAAAAGCGGGAGCCTGAGCGATTTTGTCTTCTAAGGCCTGACGAATAACCTCGGGTTTCGCATCATGCAAATGAACCACTGATAAGGTAAAACTACTGCCTTTAAGCTCGATGGGCGTGTTTGACATCCTGACCTTACTCATTTAGCTATTATCCCCCGCACAGCGGGTGATATTCCGAAGACTCTCAGGCATGTTATAGTCCCTGCTATATTGAGGCAAGACACCTCCCCTTAATTAAGAGTAAAAGTATGTTTTGTGTGATCTACCGAAGTGCTAAGCGTGAACAGACCTATTTGTATATCGAGAAAAAAGATGATTTTTCTCGCGTCCCTGAGGCATTAATGAAAAGTTTTGGCCAGCCGGTCATGACGATGCTGCTGCCCCTCGACGGGCGCAAAAGCTTAGCCAATGCCGATCTGGACAAGGTCAAAGCGGCGCTGAAGGAGCAGGGATACTACCTGCAAATGCCGCCCCCACAGGAAGATCTCCTTAAGCAGCATCTGCAAAGCAGCGGGAAGATTGACAAATCCTGAGGCGGCGGTGATAGTCAAATTCCACTCGCGTTCAAAGGGTTACTCAGGGGGTAACATGTATCAGCATCATAACTGGCAGGGTGCACTGTTAGATTTTCCCGTCAGTAAGGTTGTTTGCGTTGGCAGTAACTATGCGAAACATATTCAGGAGATGGGCAGCGCTACGCCGGACGAGCCGGTGCTGTTTATCAAGCCTGAAACCGCGCTCTGCGATCTCCGCCAGCCGCTGGCCTTGCCGCAGGGGCTGGGTTCGGTGCACCACGAAGTTGAGCTGGCAGTGCTGATCGGCGCTACGCTGCGCCAGGCCTCGGAAGAGCACGTTCAACAGGCGATTGCTGGCTACGGCGTGGCGCTGGATCTGACGCTGCGCGATGTTCAGGGCAAAATGAAGAAGGCCGGGCAGCCGTGGGAGAAGGCCAAAGGCTTTGACAACTCCTGTCCGCTCTCCGGCTTTATTCCAGCAGCGGAGTTCGCAAGCGATCCGCAGAACACGCCGCTCGGGCTGAAGATCAACGGCGAGGTGCGCCAGCAGAGCACCACGGCGGATATGATCCACAAGATTGTGCCGCTGATTGCCTACATGAGCCGTTACTTTACCCTGCGCGCCGGGGACGTCATTCTTACCGGTACGCCGGAAGGCGTCGGCCCGCTGCACAGCGGCGACGAGCTGGAAGTGAGCTTCAACGGCCAGTCCCTCACCACCCGCGTGCTGTAAACCGCCCGTGTCATGTTTTGCCGTCGAAAGGGCGGCAAAACTTGCATCAATGTGCCAGAGTGGTTATAAGGTGCAGCTGAAATTTCACGGCGGACTTCCTTATGAGCGATACACCTTTCTGGCAGAGCAAAACCCTTGAGCAGATGACCGATGCTGAGTGGGAGTCGCTGTGCGACGGCTGCGGCCAGTGCTGCCTGCACAAGCTTCAGGATGAAGACACCGACGAGATCTACTTCACCAACGTCGCCTGCCGTCAGCTTAATATCAAAACCTGCCAGTGCCGCAACTACGAGCGGCGCTTCGAGTATGAACCGGACTGCATCAAGCTAACGCGGGAGAATCTGCCGACCTTTGAGTGGCTGCCGCCGACCTGTGCCTATCGCCTGCTGGCGGAGGGGAAAACGCTGCCGCTCTGGCATCCGCTGCGTAGCGGCTCAAAAGCGGCGATGCACGCCGAGCGCATCTCGGTCCGCCACATTGCGGTGACGGAGTCCGAGGTACGGGACTGGGAGGATCACATCCTCAACAAGCCCGGCGCTTAGCGACCAAAGAGGTCGCGTTTTTTCGGTTTGAACGCCTGGGCAATCAGCACGAGGATTGCCACGGCGAAGTAGGCGATAAAGATCCCTACCAGCCACTGCGGCATCTCCAGGGTCAGGAAGGACCACTGGCGTTCGGCGCAGTCGCCCGAGGCAACAAACACCTGCGGCAGCCACTTATCCAGCGGCAGCCAGCTCGGGAAACGGGCGGCGAAATCGCAGGTCATAAACGGGTTAGGGTGCAGCTGGATCATCGTATGCTCCCATGCCAGCTGAATGCCGCGCCACGCGCTGTAGAGCCAGATAGCAATCGCGACATAGCGCAGCGGCGTTTTCGGCGCGATTGCACCCACCAGCCCGGCGCCCATTACGCCAAACAGGGCGCAACGCTCATAAATACATAAAACGCACGGTTTAAGCAGCATCACATGCTGGAACCATAAAGCCACCAGCTCAAGCGCCAACGCCGTCAGTGCCATAAGTAACCAGGCACCGCGCCCGTGAGAGCACTTGTTTAAAAATTGTAACATAATCATTTCCCTGGGAGATGCTAGACACCGCAGTGTAAACGAATTCACCCTGAGATGACAAAGGGTTCAGATGCGGGTGAAAGTGGGGGAAATAAGCGTTGTTTATGCTGGAAGTGCAAAAGCGTGGCAAAGGGTAAACGGTCAGCACAATACGCTAAAAATGGCCGTTTAAGAAAAGCGTAAAAACAGAACGGCGATCCCTTTTTCTTCCCGTTTCATGCTATCTGCTGCCCCCTCGCTCTGGTATGATGAGTCTCTTTGTTTCGCTGTGTAATGGAAATTTCTCTATGGTCATTAAGGCGCAGAGCCCGGCGGGTTTCGCGGAAGAGTACATCATTGAAAGTATCTGGAATAATCGCTTTCCACCCGGAACGATCCTGCCAGCTGAAAGAGAACTTTCCGAACTGATTGGCGTCACCCGTACCACGCTGCGCGAGGTGTTACAGCGTCTGGCGCGTGACGGCTGGCTGACCATCCAGCACGGTAAGCCGACCAAGGTGAATAACTTCTGGGAGACGTCAGGCCTCAATATTCTGGAGACGCTGGCCCGGCTCGATCATGAGAGCGTTCCGCAGCTGATCGACAACCTGCTGTCGGTGCGCACCAACATCGCCACCATTTTCATCCGCACCGCGTTTCGCCAGCATCCGCAGGACGCCCTGGACGTACTGGCCCGCGCGCGTGAGGTAGAAGATCACGCCGATGCCTTTGCCGAGCTGGACTACAACATTTTCCGCGGCCTCGCTTTTGCCTCCGGCAACCCTATCTATGGGCTGATCCTCAACGGCATGAAGGGGCTCTACACTCGTATCGGGCGGCACTACTTTGCCAACCCCGAGGCGCGCAGCCTGGCGCTGGGCTTCTACCACCGTCTGGGTGAGGTGTGTGAGCGCGGCGATCACGACAAGGTGTATGATATCGTGCGCCACTATGGACGCGACAGCGGAGAGATCTGGCACCGGATGCAGAAAAACCTGCCGGGCGATCTTGCTATCCAGAGTCGTTAAGTTCAGAGAGAAACAGGGAAAGCCCTCTCCGCCAGGAGAGGGACAGGCGTTACAGGCTGTTCTGACGCGGCGGGCAGCGGTCCAATAGCTCTACGCTGCCATCTTCGTTCTGCTGCTCCAGCATCACATCAAATCCCCACAGGCGGTGCACGTGCTTCAGCACCTCCCGACGGCCCTTATCCAGCGGTGCACGGTTATGCGGCACATAGCGCAGGGTCAAAGATCGATCCCCACGCAGATCCACATTCCATACCTGGATATTTGGCTCAAGATTGCTGAGATTATACTGTGCCGAGAGCTTGGCCCGGATCTCACGGTAGCCATCTTCGTTATGGATAGCGGCAATCTCCAGATAGTTATTGCGATCGTCATCCAGCACCGTGAAGAAGCGGAAGTCACGCATCACCTTTGGTGACAGGAACTGGCTGATAAAGCTCTCGTCTTTGAAGTCGCGCATGGCGAAGTGCAGCGTCTCCAGCCAGTCCGATCCAGCAATATCCGGGAACCAGTATCTGTCCTCCTCGGTAGGGGACTGACAGATCCGTTTGATATCCTGGAACATGGCGAAGCCCAGCGCGTAGGGGTTGATCCCGCTGTACCACGGGCTGTTGTAGGGCGGCTGAAACACCACGTTGGTATGGCTGTGGAGAAACTCCAGCATAAAGCGATCGGTCACTTTCCCCTCATCGTAGAGATGGTTGAGGATGGTGTAGTGCCAGAAGGTCGCCCACCCCTCGTTCATCACCTGGGTCTGTTTCTGCGGATAGAAATACTGGCTCACCTTGCGCACGATGCGCAAAATCTCGCGCTGCCACGGCTCCAGCAGCGGGGCATTTTTCTCCATAAAATAGAGCAGGTTCTCCTGCGGCTCAGAGGGATAGCGCCGCACTTCGGCGACCGTTTTCTCCTCCTCGCGCTTCGGCAGGGTGCGCCACAGGGTGTTTACCTGGCTCTGCAGATACTCTTCCCGGCTCTTCTGCCGCGCTTTCTCCTCCTGGAGAGAGATCTTCTGCGGTCGTTTGTAGCGATCGACGCCGTAGTTCATCAGGGCATGGCAGGAGTCGAGCAGCTTCTCTACCTCAACCACGCCATAGCGCTCTTCACAGTCGGTGATGTAGTTACGGGCAAAAATCAGGTAATCAACAATGGAGCTGGCATCGGTCCAGCTACGGAACAGGTAGTTATTTTTGAAGAAGGAGTTATGCCCGTAGCAGGCATGGGCCATCACCAGCGCCTGCATGGTAATGGTGTTCTCCTCCATCAGGTAGGCGATACAGGGGTTGGAGTTGATGACGATCTCATAGGCCAATCCCTGCTGTCCGTGCTTATAGAGCCGCTCGGTCTCGATAAACTTCTTACCAAACGACCAGTGGGTATAGTTAATCGGCATCCCGACGCTGGAGTAGGCGTCCATCATCTGTTCAGAGGTGATCACTTCGATCTGGTGGGGATAGGTATCCAGCCGGTAGAGTTTGGCTACCCGATCGATCTCGGCCAGGTAGGTATCAAGCAGTTCGAATGTCCAGTCGGGTCCATCGCTGAGACGGGAGGTGTCCTTATTCATGGAGTCAATCGTAGCCATTAGCGCACCCTCATTGTTGGCGACTCTCTCTTGCAGGAGAGTCTCCTTTCAAGCATAGATCACCGCACCGGAAACCGGACTGGCGGGGAAATTTTTTCTTCGCCATTTCGCCGTGTAAAAAGGGGGGTAGGCCAGGCGTTTGCGCTATTTTATGCTGCGTTACAAGACGGCTCAGCAGGAGATACCAAATACTCCCCATCCGCGGCCATAGGCAGAGATGTGAATTAAGTCACCATAAAAAAGCCATATGTTGAATAACATTTTCATCTGAGTTATCAATTTGTAATCAGATGATTGTTCTTAACCGATGAATGTTCGTAACTCGTCAGTTTTACTCATAGGGAGTGGCTATGCGCGTTGTGGTTCTGGGAAGTGGCGTCGTGGGCGTGACCAGCGCCTGGTATCTAAGTCAGGCGGGGCATGAGGTAACGGTAATTGAACGAGAGCCGGGATCGGCGCTGCAAACCAGCGCGGCCAACGCCGGACAGATCTCACCAGGCTATGCTTCACCCTGGGCCGCACCGGGTGTACCGCTGAAGGCGATCAAGTGGATGTTTGAACGTCATGCCCCGTTGGCTATCGGTCTTGACGGGACGGCGTTCCAGCTGAAGTGGATGTGGCAGATGCTGCGTAACTGCGACACCCGCCACTACATGGAGAATAAAGAGCGGATGGTGCGTCTGGCCGAGTACAGCCGCGACTGCCTGAAGGCCCTGCGCGACAGCACCGGCATTGAGTATGAAGGGCGACAGGGCGGCACGCTACAGCTCTTCCGCACAGAACAGCAGTATGAGAACGCCACCCGCGACATCGCCGTGCTGGAAGAGGCCGGGGTTCCCTACCAGCTGCTGGAGTCTGCCCGGCTGGCAGAGGTTGAACCCGCTCTGGCCGAGGTGGCGCACAAGCTCACCGGTGGCCTGCGTCTGCCCAATGACGAAACCGGTGACTGCCAGCTCTTTACCCAGCGTCTGGCACAGATGGCCGAGCAGGCAGACGTGGTGTTCCGCTACAACACCCCGGTCGATCGCCTGCTCTATGAGGGCGAGAAGATCTACGGCGTGAAGTGTGGCGATGAGGTGATCAAGGCCGATGCCTACGTGATGGCCTTTGGCTCATACTCCACCGCCATGCTGAAAGGCATCGTCGATATTCCGGTCTATCCCCTGAAAGGCTACTCGCTTACCATTCCCGTGGCGGAAGAGAGCGGTGCCCCGGTGTCGACTATCCTTGATGAGAGCTACAAGATTGCTATCACCCGCTTCGATAACCGCATCCGCGTGGGCGGGATGGCAGAGATTGTCGGCTTCAACACCGAGCTGCTGCAACCGCGTCGGGAGACACTGGAGATGGTGGTGCGCGATCTCTTCCCACGCGGAGGCCGCGTCGAAGAGGCCACCTTCTGGACCGGGCTACGTCCGATGACGCCGGACGGCACGCCGGTGGTGGGTCGCACGCCGTTTAAAAATCTCTGGCTCAACACTGGGCACGGCACCCTCGGCTGGACCATGGCCTGCGGCTCCGGCCAGCTGCTGAGCGATCTGATCTCTGGCCGCTCCCCGGCTATTCCATACGATGATTTAGGCGTAGCCCGTTACAGCGACAATTTTACTCCTGCACAAGCCAGCCATCTGCACGGCGTACACAATACATAAGGGGCAGTCATGACGCGTCCTGTTCAGGCCACGCTTGATTTATCGGCCTTACAGCATAATTTACAGGTGGTTCGCCGCGCCGCGCCTGGGGCGCGGGTCTGGTCGGTAGTAAAAGCCAACGCCTACGGGCACGGGATCGACCGCATCTGGCGCGCGCTGGGTACCACGGACGGTTTTGCCCTGCTGAATCTGGAGGAGGCGGTGCTGCTGCGGGAGCGCGGCTGGAAGGGGCCGATCCTGCTGCTGGAGGGCTTCTTCAATGCCGACGAGCTGCCGCTGCTGGATAGTCTGCGTCTGACTACCAGCATCCACAGCAACTGGCAGCTAAAGGCGCTGCAAAATGCCCGGCTTAGCGCCCCGCTGGATATCTACCTGAAGGTCAACACCGGTATGAACCGGCTAGGGTTTATGCCGGAGCGGGTCAGTTCGGTATGGCAGCAGCTGCGGGCGATGAAAAACGTGGATCAGATGACGCTGATGTCGCACTTTGCCTCGGGGGAGAAGCCCGACGGCATTGTTGAGGCGATGGTGCGGGTAGAGCAGGCGGCGGAAGGGCTTAACTGTCCGCGCTCCCTCGCCAACTCGGCGGCCACGCTCTGGCATCCTCAGGCCCATTTTGACTGGGTCAGGCCGGGCATTATTCTCTACGGCGCGTCGCCCTCCGGGCAGTGGCACGACGTGGCGAACAGCGGCATCAAGCCGGTGATGACTCTGCACAGCGAGATTATCGGCGTGCAGACCCTGAAGCGGGGCGATCGGGTGGGCTACGGCGGGCGCTATCAGGCTACTGGCGAGCAGCGGATCGGCATCGTTGCGGCGGGCTATGCCGATGGCTATCCGCGCCACGCCCCGGACGGCACGCCGGTGCTGGTGGATGGCGTACGCACGGGGATTGTCGGAACGGTCTCGATGGATATGCTGGCGGTAGACCTAACCCCGTGCCCGCAGGCTGGGATCGGTACGCCGGTTGAGCTGTGGGGCAGCGAAATCAAGATTGATGACGTCGCTGCCGCAGCGGGCACGGTGGGGTATGAGCTGATGTGTGCGCTTGCTCCCCGCGTGCCTGTTGTTACGCAATGATTGTGACGGTGTAACTTTTCGCCCGGCGGCGCTATGCTTGCCGGGCCTACCATGTTATTCACTCTCTTGTTCTGCTACCCGGACACCGACCTTACGCACGGCATTATCCTCTTTCTCCGCCACCGTCCAGATCATGCCGGCAAACTCCACCTGGTCACCGACCACTGGCGCAGCACCGATCAGCTTCTGCACAATATCCCCCAGCGTCTGCTGTTTGTCAGGATACTCCGTTCCCTGATCGAGACCGTAGATCAGCGCCACGTCGGCAAACTTGGCGCTGGCCTCCAGAATAAAGTCCCCGAAGAAGCGCTGATCCAGCGCCACCGGCGGCGAGTGGCTAAACAGCTTGCCCAGCGCAGGCAGGTCGCGCTCGCGGCCAATCACGCACAACACGTCGCCTTCACGCAGGTGGGTGCTGCCGGTCGGGTGCAGCAGCGCGTTGCCCCGGAACAGGGCCGCAATGCGCGTCTCCGGCGGCATATGCAGATCGCGCAGCGCCGCACCGACGCACCACTTATCGGCGCTCAGCTGGTAGATAAACTGCTCCCAGGCATTCTCCGGGCTGATGTCCAGCCCAACCCGCGACTCGGGCCAGCCCACCGGGGGAACCACCACCCTGGCTTTTTTTGCCGCCCAGCCCAGAGAGGTCCCCTGGAACAGCAGGGAGACCAGCACCACGAAGAAGGCGACGTTGAAGAACAGGCGGGCATTTTCCAGTCCAGCCATCATCGGGAATACCGCAAGGATGATAGGCACCGCGCCGCGCAGCCCCACCCAGCTAATAAAGATCCGCTCGCGCAGGTTGAAGCCGCGGAACGGCAGCAGGCCAGCAAACACCGACAGCGGCCGGGCGACAAAAATCATCCAAGCCGAGAGCAGCAGGGCCGGAACGGCAATCACCAGCAGATCGGAGGGGGAAACCAGCAGCCCCAACACGAGGAACATGCCGATCTGCGCCAGCCAGGCCAGGCCGTCAAAGTTCTGTTGAATAGTATAGCGGTTACGAATGGGGCGGTTGCCGAGTACAAAACCGCACAGGTAGACTGCCAGAATGCCGCTGCCATGGATTGCCGTGGTGACCGCGAAGATCAAAATACCGCCGCTCAGGGCCAGCAATGGGTAGAGCCCGGCGGGCAGCGCAATACGGTTGATCATCTGCAGCAGCAGGTAGCCACCCGCCAGGCCGACGATAATCCCGAGGCCAAACTCCTGAACAATATGCAGGGCAAACTTCCAGTCCAGCCCAAGCTGGTGATGCTGGATCATATCTATCAGGGTAATGGTGAGAAACACGGCCATCGGATCGTTGCTGCCGGACTCAATCTCCAGGGTCGAGCCGACACGCTCGTTTAGCCCCTTGCCGCCCAGCAGGGAGAAGACCGCCGCCGCATCCGTCGAGCCGACGATCGCGCCAATCAGCAGGCCTTCCATCATGTCTAGCTTGAACAGCCAGGCGGCCATCATTCCGGTGAGGCCGGAGGTGATCAGCACCCCGACTGTAGCCAGCGACAGCGCAGGGCCGAGGGCGACGCGGAACGAACTGGCCTGGGTGCGCATGCCGCCATCCAGCAGAATGATCGCCAGCGCGAGGTTACTGATCATGTAGGCGAGCGGATAGTTATCGAAAGGGATACCGCCGACGCCGTCGACACCGGCCAGCATGCCGATGGCGAGAAAGATAACCAGGATGGGAATACCAAGGCGTGATGAAAAAGAACTTAATAAGATACTGCAGGTTACAAGCACTGAACCCAAAATGAAAAGACCGATGATTGCCTCAGCTTCCAATGTCGTTTTTCTCCTCTAAATACAATTACCACCCAAACGGGGCCGAGGGCGCTCGCGCCAGAGATGGCGCGGCACGACCCTCTAAAACCTTACCATATCCACGGCGGGAGCAGCGTTTTAATAGAGGCTAAAAACGATATTTTTATTCACGTAAAACAGGATGGCCGCTAAGGGTAAGCTGCGTATGAAAATCTTGATGCTGTAAGCGCGCCTGCGCGCCCAGCGGCAGGGTCACCGTCTGCGGCTCATGACCAAAGGCGAGGCCGCTCACCACCGGGATCGCCAGGCGCGTACGCAGGTAGGCTATCATCGCGTCAAGATCGAACCCGGCATCATAGTCGTTAGGGGCGCTGCGGCTGAAGCTGCCGAGGATCAGCGCCCTCTGCCGCGACAGGATGCCCGCATGGTGCAGCTGGAGCAGCATGCGCTCCACGCGGAACGGGTGCTCATTAATATCCTCGACCACCAGAATACCGTTTTCTATGGCCGGTAGCCACGGCGTGCCGATGAGCGAGACCAGCATCGCCAGGTTCCCCCCCCAGAGCGTTCCCGCAACGTCGCACGCCGGACCATTTCCTTCCCACGTCACGGTAAAGATCTCATTGCGCAGCGCGCGCCAGAAGTGCGCCTGCGTAAAGTCATCCAGCGCCTCTGCGCCAAAGTTACCCGCCAGCATCGGCCCGCAAAAGGTGATGACATTATCCGTCGCCAGCAGGCCAAGCTGCACGGCGGTGAAGTCGCTGTGGCCGCAGATCAGCAGCGGCGCGTGTCGCTGGCGCTCGGCCAGCCCCTGCCAGTCGATCCCCTCCAGCAGACGGCTGGCACCGTAGCCGCCGCGTACCGGCATCACAATCGTGTTCGCCGTGTCCAGCGTCACCAGGGCATTCAGATCCGCCAGCCGCTCGGCGTCATTCCCGGCAAAGCGACTATCGCGGCGGGCGATCACCTGCTGGTTCTCTACATGGTGGCCTGCGGCCTCAAGGCGCTGGATGCCCCTGAGGGCGGCGGGCTGATTAATGCAGTAGCCGGAGGGGGCGATCAGATGAATCCGGGACATGGTAAATCCTTGCTGACATAGTAAATGAAACGGTTATCATGCCGCTTAGGATTGTCATTGTCATCTAAACTCCCGGTAAAAGGATTGTTGGTGTGAAATTGAGATGGTTTGCTTTTTTGGTGGTGCTGCTGGCAGGGTGTAGTTCAAAACAGGATTATAAAAATCCGCCGTGGAACCCGGAGGTTCCGGTCAAACGGGCGATGCAGTGGATGCCGATCAGCGAGAAAGCGGGTGCGGCGTGGGGCGTCAGCCCGCGGCTGATAACGGCCATTATCGCCGTAGAGTCTGGCGGAAATCCGACGCTGGTGAGTAAATCCAACGCCGTGGGTCTGATGCAGCTTAAAGCCTCTACCGCCGGGAGAGAGGTTTACCGGCACATGGGCTGGAGCGGGCAACCCTCGACCAGCGAGCTGAAAAACCCGGAGCGCAATATCTCTATGGGGACGGCCTACCTGAGCATTCTTGAACACGGCGTGCTTGCCGGGATTAAAGATCCAGAGGTGATGCAGTACGCGCTGGTGGTCTCTTACGTCAACGGCGCAGGGGCGCTGCTGCGCACCTTCTCATCGGATCGCAAGAAGGCCATTAGCGAGATCAACGACCTGGACGCGGATGAATTTGTCGAGCACGTTGCCGAAAATCATCCTGCGCCGCAGGCACCACGCTATATCTGGAAGGTGCAGAAAGCCATGGATGCGATGTAAATCATCGCACCTTATTGGCCCGCTCGCGCGCCTCACGCTCCAGCGAGAAGATGATCCGCTGGAGCTCGCGCTCCACCGCTGGGTTCGTATTTAAGAAGCGGAAGCTCAAACGCGGGGTGGTGACGGTGTCGTTCTTGCCGTCTACCACCTTACGCTCGCTGATAGAGATCAGCTGGGCATCAAAATAGAACTGCCCCCAGCCGCCCATATCCAGCTCGATCTGCGAGAAACGCTGTCCCTCTTTCACGCCCTCTGGCGTGGCACCTTCCAGCAGCGCGCCCATGCCGCCAACCGACAGGTCATACAGGCGAAAGCGCATCGGGCGCTTGTCCGGCAGCGTAGCCTTGCCAAAGTAGGCCGGATGCAGCGGGGCGCTGATACGGAAGTATTCCCGGCGCTGAATAAACCACACGGAGGAGGGGAGCGGCGTGACAAACGCCGGCAGCGCCTGATAATCGCTCATCTGCAATCCAGAGACGATAAATTCAACCTTCGCCCCTCGGGTCTCGGCGGTAATGGTCAGACTGTCGACACGCTGCACCGCTTTGTTCTCATACTCCTGGCTGCCGAGGTCCACCACCAGCCGGTCGAGATCCGCATCGAGGATCTTGCTGATGAATTGCCCGCTGCCCCAGGAAATACAGATCGGCACCTGCTCTTTGTGCAAATCGCGCAGTATGCCCAAAACGGCCAGAGGGGTTTGTTTCAGGAACTGCTCACTGTAGTTGCTCACGCCGGATGGCTCCTTGCTGACTTATCGCCCATCGTTGATTTATCGGCACGCGGGGCGGGAACTTCAGCCGTAATGTAAATTTTTTTAGCAACAAAAAAATTAATAAGTCTGTGACATTTAACCTTTTTTGGATCTATTGCCTATACTCAATTTACGGTGCAGGCGTTTGGGCCTGCAAAGTAAGCAACCATGTAAAAGGAGACAACGCAAAATGGGTATTATTGCGTGGATTATTTTTGGCCTTATTGCCGGTATTATCGCTAAGTTCATCATGCCAGGGCGCGACGGGGGTGGCTTCATCATTACCGTTATTCTGGGTATCGTCGGTGCCGTAGTCGGTGGCTGGCTGGCGACGATGTTTGGTGTTGGCGGTGACGTTACAGGCTTCAATTTACCAAGTTTCCTCGTCGCAGTAGTGGGTGCGATTGTGGTTCTGGCTATCTACCGGATGGTACGTCGGAACTAATGTTCAATGCCAGCCGGCGATCTTGCCGGCTGGCATCTCCCTTATCCTACCCTATCAAAAATCATATCCTACCGTGGCAAGTATGCTGCGCTCCGCACCAAAGTAGCAGTTGTTTGTCCCATAGCAGCCAGAGATATAGTCCCGATCGCCAAGGTTGCTGGCATTGACCTGCACAAATGCGCCCTTCAGCTGTGGCGACCATGCGCCGAGATCGGCTCTAACCGAAGCATCAAACAGCGTGACCGATGGCAGACGGGCCGTATTGGCATCGTCGGCGTACTGCTTGCCGATATAGCGTACGCCTGCGCCCACGCTTAAGCCGTAATCAAACTGATAGTGCGCCCACAGGGAAGCCATCTGGTCCGGGGTGAGCTGCGGCGTATTAGACTCGTTGCCGTCCAGCGAATCTTCGAAGAGCAGATGGTTCCACGTATAGCCTGCAATCGTGCTCAGGCGTGACGTAAGCTGGTTACGCGCTTCAATCTCCACGCCCTGGGAGTGTACCTTCCCGGCGGGCAGGTAGGTGGCAGTGGCAATATTGATATCGCGGGTTGCTACGTCTTTCTGCGTCAGGTCGTAGATGGCGATGCTGTAGATATCCGACGTGCCCGGCGGCTGGAACTTAAGGCCCGCTTCATACTGCTCGGCGGTGGTCGGCTTCAGCAGCTTACCGTCTGCACCCGGCAGCGAGGCAGGGGTGATCGCCTGGCTGTAGCTCAGATAGGGCGAGAGGCCGTTTTCGAATGCGTAGAGCAGAGAGGCGCGGCTGCTGACGTGGTCATCAGAGCGGCGGCTGTCGGTGCCAAAGGTGTCGCTGGCCTGCTCGGAGACGATGCGGTCGTAGCGTCCAGAGAGATCCAGATGCCAGCGGTCCCACACCATCTCGTCTTGCAGATAGGCACCTGCCTGATAATAGCGGCGATTATTGTCATCGCTGTAGGTGACGGTGTAACCGTGCTGCGGCGTATAGCCGGTGAACGGGTTAAGCGGGGCGGCAGAGCCTGCGCCGGTCCAGAGATCGTTGCGGTATCGGTGATATTCCCCGCCGAGCACCACGGTATGCATTACCTCGCCGGTGGCAAAGTCGGCCTGCAGGCGGTTATCGGTTGACCAGGCGTCAAGCGAGCCGCGCGAGCCGCTGTAGCCGCGAGCCAGCTCATCTGAGTTAGCGATCCAGCCGGTCTGGTAGACCTGATCGAGGGCAACGTTGGCATGGGTATAGCTGCCGCTGGAGTGCACCGACCAGACATCGTTAAACTGGTGGTCAAACTCTACGCTATAGAGCTGCTCGCGGCGGCGATAGCCGTCCCCGCTCTCGCCCTCGTTGGTGCTGTTCGACAGCCGCTTGCCGTTGTGATCAAAGCGCGTCCCGTCCATCGGCAGCGAGCCGTGGTAACCGCCGGAGGGATCTTTTTGCAGGTAGGCCCGCAGCAGCAGGCTGGTATCGGAGTCCGGCTGCCAGAGCAGGGACGGCGAGAGGGCGTAGCGCTCTTCGCGGGTATTGTCATACTGGGTGTCGCTGCTGCGGGTCATCCCGGTCAGACGAAACGCCCACTGGTCGTTAATGGCGTCGGTGTAATCAAACGCGCCGCCCTTGGTATTCTGCGTGCCGCCGGAGAGACGGAAGTGGCCTTCGGACTTAAACTGCGGGCGCTTCGAGGTGAGGTTGACCAGCCCGCCGGGCACGCTCTGCCCATACAGCGCTGAAGAGGGACCCTTCACCACGTCGATGCGTTCGACAAACCACGGGTCGATCTGCAATACGCTGTGGCTTCCGCCGTCGCTCATCAGACGCATGCCGTCGAGGAAGATGTTATCCACGTCGCCACCGTGGAAGCCGCGCAGGGATACGGTATCAAAGCGCGTGGCACCGCCACCAAAGTTGGAATTGACGCCCGGCGTATAGCTCAGTGCCTGGTTGACGTTCATCACACCCTGATCTTCCATCTGCTGACGTGTGACGACCGATACCGACTGGCCGGTAACAATCAGCGGCTGGTCGGTTTTGGTTGCGCCGCGGGTGCTCTGCACGGTGTAGCCCTCAGTCGGCGCAGTAGCTGACTGGGGAGCAGTAGCGCTAACCACGACGGTATCTTCAGCCAGAACGGCATGGGGAAGGGCAATGCCCAACGCGCAAAACCAGGCGGAGCGTTTAAGTGTTGTTTTCATTCGCATTCCATACTCTTTTTAGCGGAATGCGAATTATTATTGTTTCTATTAACGTATACAAGCTTTTTACGGGGGAGTAGGCGGTCCCGCTACCAGATTTAGTAGCGGGACGGGGGAAAGGCTTACTGCGCCACTTTCTGTGCTTCAGGCGTGCTCTGCGGAGCAGGCTGTTGAGCGGTTGATGGTGTATTAGCGGATGATGTATTAGCGGATGATGTAGCCGTTGATGGCGTAGCGGAGGCTGCTGCCGCAGGCTGCGCTTTTGGCACGCTGTCGCACGGCTGCGCCTTCGGACAGACCAGGTCCAGCATCATCAGCGTGACGCCGTTAGTCCAGCCGAAGCCATCCTGCAACGGATATTCACCGCCACCGCCGCCGGTACCGGTGCTGCTGACGTCATACTTCTCAACCAGCTTCTGCTCACGATCGTAGGTATGCTGAACGTTAGAGAGGAAACGCCAGGTGACGTCCATCGCCAGTTTATCCTGATCGTAGTTTTGCAGGCCGGTGGTGGCGACCCACTGCAATGGTGCCCAGCCGTTAGGCGCGTCCCACTGCTGGCCGCTGTTGACCGTGGTGGTGGCGATGCCGCCAGGCTTCAGCAGGTGAGCCTGAGTAGCGGCCGCAACCTTGGCAGCGCGATCCTTCGCTGCCGCGTTGACGTACAGCGGGAAGAGTGCCGCCGCCGTCAGCGGGCTACGTACTTTTTTGGTCTTCAGATCGTAATCCGCATACCAACCCTCTTTGTCGTTCCACAGGTTGGCCTCCATTCCTTTTTGTCGGGCATTGGCCATAGCGTCATACTGGCTCGACTTAGCGTTGTCCCCGGCAGCCTGGCTGGCGCGGGCCAGCACTTTCTCCATCTTGAACATCAGGGCGTTGAGATCCACCGGCACGATGCTGGTGGTACGGATGGTGCCGAGCTGATTAGGATCGTCCATCCAGCGCGAGCTGAAGTCCCAGCCAGATGCGGCGGCAGAGCGCAGATCGCGATAGATCTCCGTCGCCGGGCGGTTTGGATTATTCTTCGCAGTGGTCACGTCATCCAGCCAGGATTCCGGACGCGGCGTATCGCGATCGTCCCAGTAGCGGTTGAGAACAGAGCCATCCTCCAGCTTCACCACGCGCTTGTTGGCCTGGCCCGGCTGCAAGGTGTCTGCGCCTTCCATCCAGTAGCTGTACTCTTTCTCCAGCTGTGGGCGGTAGGTTTTCAACGCCTCATCGCCTTTGTGGCTTGCCAGCAGCTCCACCATAAAGGCAAAGAACGGCGGCTGGGAACGGCTGAGGTAGTAGGTGCGGTTGCCGTTAGGGATATGGCCCCAGGCATCGATTTCATGCGCAAAGTTCGCCACCATATCTTCCACTTTATCCCAGTGGCCGCTCTCGGCCAGACCGAGCATGGTGAAGTAGCTGTCCCAATAGTAGATCTCGCGGAAGCGGCCGCCGGGTACCACGTAGGGCTCAGGCAGCGGCAGGAGTGAATCCCACTTATCAGTGCGATCGGTGGTGCGGGTCAGCACCGTCCACAGGCCGTCAATGTGCTGGCGCAGCGTCTGTCCAGCCGGCGGAACATACTTCTCGTTCGGGGCTGGCAGGGTAAAGTTCATCTCAACAAAGTGGCGCAGGTCGAAGCCGGACTGGTTACGCTGCATCCGGTAGTCGGCCAGGATCATGTAAGGGTCGCTTTTCGGTACGGCGTCGGCGAAGGTTTTCTGATCGGGAAAGAGTTTAGCGGTCTGCACGTCGGCAAACAGCGGGCCCAGCAGGATATCCGGGGACTGAATCGGGGTTTGGCTTTCAGTCTCGGCGGCCAGCGCCTGTGCGGAAGTCAACGCGAGAAACGCGCCCCCTAGCGCCAGCTGCATGGCAAAAAACAGCGTCTGGGGTCGGCGCGATAAATTTCTTCTCATCTATTATTCTCCATAGCAATGAACAGCGTCCCGCTGTAATCAACCTTTGAAAACAGTAGACGAATATCCGACGCCCGGAGTACCAGAAGTAAAAATTTGCGCCCTTACAAACATTTTTTGCCAAAAAAAGCCCCGCGTGAGCAGGGCATAACCGCGTCTTTAACCCTGGGGATTGATGAGCCAGGTGCCGGGTGTCACCACCGTCAGCGTTTCGCTGCGGCGCTGGCTGCCGTTCTGCAAGGTAAACTCATACTTGCCCGCTGGCAGCTGGAGATAAGCAAAACCGCTGGGCGCGGGCGCAATCTCCTGCGGCTTGCCGTTCACCTGCAACCTGTCGGCATCGCTCATGCGAATGTAGATCCGAGCGATGGGGCCGCTGGCGGGCGCGCTGGCTACCTTCGCCTCCGGGGCTGCTACAGGCTGAGCAGAGGAGACAGCGGCCGCCGTCTCCGTATCACTGTGCGTCGAACCAAAGATCAGCGCACCTGCAACAATGCCCACCAGCACGCCTGCCGCAATCTGTGCCGGGGTTTTAACGCGCTGCCACAGGGAAGCGGCGGAGGCGGGCGTCTCCTCCACGGGAACCAGCATGGTGCCGGTTTTTTTCACCGCCGGAAGCTGTCCGGTGTCGCCCACGGTGATCCCCGCCAGGGCGGCAAACTCTGCAATGCTCTGAGGACGATCCTCCGGCTTCAGCGCCAGAGCGCGATCGACCGCCTGCAGCAGCGCAGGGGAGTAGCCCGACGGCGGGTTCTCGGCCAGCGGCGCACAGCTGTCCTGAATGCTGCGCGCGACGCTGGCGGGCGGCACAGAGCCGGTAATCAGCGTGTAGAGCACCGCCCCCAGCGCATAGATGTCCGTCCACGGCCCGAGAAGGTTCTCACTGGCGTCCGCGTACTGCTCAAGAGGCGTAAAGCCAGGGTTAAGCAGCCGCTTGCTGGTGTCACCAGGCTCGCCCACGGTAGCTGGAACGGCAACGTCCAGTAGCAGCGGCTGGCCACTCTCCTCAATCTGAATACTCTTCAGGGAAATATTGCGGTGCAGCTCGCCCGCGTGGTGCAGGGTGGCAAGCGCGCTACATAGCATTGGCAGCCGCTGTAAAATCCAGGCTTCGTTAATGAGGTTCGGCTGCTGCTGATGCAGCTCCGCCAGGGTAGTGCCGTCATAGCGCGGCGTCAGGATATAGGCGGTATCGTTATGCTGCCAAAAGCGCAGGACCAGCATCAGGTTAGGATGGGTAAAGCGTGCCAGCTGGCGGGCCTGCTGGACAAATGCGTTCAGGCCAGCGGCAAAGGCGGCGCTGTCCTGTTTGCTCCGCAGCACCAGGCGCATATCTTCGCCGCGCAGGCTCAGCGCCCGGGGCATATACTCCCTGACCATGACCGGACGCTCAAGCTCGCGGTCAAGGGCGTGATAGAGAATATCCGTGTGGCGGGTTTGAATAACGTCCTGGATCTCTAGCTCATCGAAACGAAAACCCGGCGGCAACGCGTCGGGGGTGCTCGGATTGTTCTCGCTGTCTGTCATTATATGCAGATCTCTGTTCAATACTGACGGCTATTCAGAATAGGTATTTCAGGATCACTTTTGCGTGCGCCAGGCTCCGGCTGCCGGATCCCGCAGCTGCGGATGCAGATTGTCGATCAGCAGCAGCGTCAGGCTGGTACCCGGCGTCAGAAAGGCGGACCACACTTTACGCACTTCGGTGAGCCGGGTTTGCAGACGGGTGTCGTCCAGCGCCTGATCCCGCGATACCTCTACCGCCACCGTGCCGCTGTTTTTCCAGCCGTTGAGCTGCGGATCGTAGGGCATAATCAGCCAGCTTTGGGGAGCCTGGCTGTTGCTCACCACCATGCGTTCATTATTGACGCTGGTGATCAGCAGGCTGTCGGCGTTGGCTTTATCGCTCAGGCCGCTGACCGGGAAACCGTGCACGAAGGTCATCACCGAGCGCTTTTCACCCTTCTTACCCTGCTGGATCACCTCGCTGCGGCCGTTAAGCCAGCCGCCGCGCTCGCACTTGCCGTTGGCTTTGGCGGGGATAAACAGCGCTGAGGCATTGGCGTCACCCTGCCAGAAGGTGCGCAGATGGCAGCCATCCTGCAAGGTAAATTCAAGCCACGGCGTGCGGTCGGCCGCCGGAGAGGGCTGCTGCGCCTGGGCTGCGTTGGTCGCAGACTGGGCTGCACGCGGCGTAATAACCACGGCCCAGTCGCTCTCTTTGGTGGCGATACCTTCGGCGAGCATTTCACCTGCCGGGTCGACCATCTGCCAGTTTACCTGGCCGATGGTGCTGCACTGGTTCTCCAGCAGCGCCCCGAGGCGCGGCATAAAGCTGGTAAGAATCGAGGGCGTTTTATCACCGCTGGCAACAATGCGCAGCGGTAATTTTGCGGAACACCAGCTTTGCGGCGATTTATCGTTAACGTTGTCTATCCAGACATCCAGCTTCTGAGAGGGGGATTGGGCAATACGATAATTCCCTGCCGACACGGTTGTGGATGCTAAAAGCAACGCCAAACCCGAAAGCCAGACTTTCATAAAATTCCTTGTTAGCCAGAGTAATTAATCAATAATCCAGGTGCCGCTATCGCCTTTTTGGCATGCCTTGCTGCTGTCATCTACTGCCACGCAGGTTGCTTTTTTCGCAGCGCGTTTAGGACGGCGGCGATCGTTTTTCAGCGTCTGCTCGTAGAGGGCGCTTTTCACCAGCGCACGCGGCGGCACGTAGCCAATCAGCTGCTCGCTATCCTGTTCGGCGATCGCCAGCCAGGCGTTATCCACCTCACCTAAAACGGTATAGGTATCACCGTTTTTCAGCTGGCCGAGGACTTTACCGCCGTAGGTGGGAGTGCTGAGGATCGAGCCGGGGTAGAGCGCCCGGTAGGCCTCATTGACAGGCGTAAAGGTAGAGGGTGGCGAGACCGCATAGCGGTGTGTAAGCGTGACGCCATTGACCTGACTGGTCACCAGCGTATCGTCCGTCATCTTCGGCGGTGGTGCTTTACAGCCGACAACGACAGTGACCATAAGAAGAAGAAACAGGCCTCGCAATTTCATTATAACTTTCCCTGAAAAAATGATTAAACCCGACCGCCGCTGACTGTTAAAGATTAATTCAGCTTAAGCATAGTCTGATGATTCTACATTGAGTTTATAACAATTCAATCGCCTTCTGATGGGGAGAGATTGTTAAATATGATGTTTACGTGCATATATTCTTATTAAAACGATTTTTGCTGGCGTCATCGGGTATGGGGATCTATTTGTAACCGCCGGGCACGCAGCAGGTCTTGTGCCAGATCAAGATCGGCGTGCGTATCAATATCGCGCGCAATTCCGTCGTCGTTAATGGGCAGATCCTGAACGTTACCACTGACCCTGGCCTCTCGCACAATTGCCGCGGCGCCCACATCGCCCTGGAGCGAAGCCAGCGCATGAAAGTAGCTGCGGCCGAACCCCACCGGGTGTCCCTGCTGCTGGTGAAAGCGGGGCACAATAATGGTTTGCTCCCCCAGCGCCTGGGCAACGCGCTGGAGGGTTATCGCCTGAACAAGGGGCAGATCGCCGGGCAGGATCAGCCAGCCTGCGGCCTCAGCCGTTGCCCGCACGCCCATCGCGATGGACTCCCCCATGCCGCCGGTGCCGCCCTCGGGCCGGACAAGATGCCACGGCAGGCCGGAGGCGTGCACCGCCGCAAGGGTGTGAGAGAGCACCGCTTTGCCGTCGAGCAGCGTATCAAGCTTGTGGGCTGTGCCGCCCGACGCGAGAAACCGCTCGCCCCGTCCAGCAGCCAGTACAATTACCACAGGTAGAGTGGGCACTACGGGCAGCGCAGGCATCACGCTGGCCTCCGCCCACGGGCTGCCGCCACGTCTGCCAGTACCGACAGCGCCAGCGAGCTGGCATCCCGTGCCTGAGGAAAGATGCCGATTGGCGCTTTGATCCGCGCAATCTCGTCGGGATGAAACCCGCGCTCGGTCAAGGCGCGGATGCGTTTTTCATGCGTGCGTCGACTGCCCAGTGCGCCGATGTAAAAGGGCGCGGCGGTGAGGGCGGCACTCAGCAGAGGCAGCTCCCGATCGAGATCGTGCCAGAGAAAGATCACTGCCGTATGGGCATCGATCAGGCCAGACAGGGTCCGCAGCCGGGAGCCGTCGTCAATATGTACATCGTATCCCGCCGCCTCGGCGAGCTTCGCCGTCATGTCGGCCTCAACGGAGCGGCCAAAGATAATCACCCGCGTCGCAGGGCGGTAGTGGATAACAAATGCATCCTCTTGCCAACCGGTCTCTTCGTCAGGCGCGCCAACGTCAAGCGTCTGGGTATCAGGGCTGTAGCGCAGCGTCGGAGCATGACGTCGTTCCAGCGCCGACAGCACCTTCAGCAGAGGGCGCGCCGAGCGCAGCGGGTGAATGCTGAGGGTAATCCCGCCCCCGCAGGGGAGAACAATATCAAACCAGGGCGATCCCTCACCGTAGATGACCGTACGATCCGCGCCGGATTTGATCGCCTCCAGCCCCTCCCAGGCCGCAGCGGCCTCAACGCAGCCGCCAGAGACGAAGCCGCAGTAGAGGCCATCCTCACGAACAGCCATCTGCGCCCCGAGGGGACGCGCCGCGCCGCCGCGGATCTCGGTCAGGACGATCAGCGCTGCCGCCATGCCGGAGGCCAGCGCCTGCGCCGCGAAGCGCAGCACCGCCACGCTGTCGTCGGTTAAGAATGCCCGCTGCGGCGTCGCAGCGGGGTCCCTCGCGACGGGGATGTGGGCAGGTTGTGGTTGAGCGAATTGTGGCTGCACGTCCTTCTCCTATATCGCTTCCGGCAGGCCGCTCAGCAGCTTGTCGAGCGTAATAGGGTAGTCGCGTACCCGCACGCCGGTGGCGTTGTAGATCGCATTGGCAATGGCAGCGCTGACCCCGCACAGCCCCAGCTCGCCGACCCCCTTGGCTTTCATCGGGGATGAAACCGGATCGGTATCATCAAGGAAGATCACCTCCTGCACCGGGATATCAGCATGGACCGGCACCTCATAGGCGGCGAGATCGTGATTGACGAAGTAGCCCAGCCGGGTATCGACCGCCAGCTCCTCCATTAACGCCCCACCAAGGCCCATGGTCATCGCACCAATGACCTGGCTGCGCGCCGTTTTCGGGTTGAGGATCCGCCCGGCGGCGCAGACGGCCAGCATCCGGCGTACCCGCACCTCTCCGGTGGCGATATCCACCCCCACCTCGACAAAGTGCCCGGCAAAGGTGGACTGCTGATACTTCTCCTGCAGCTCGGCAAACTCAATGGTGTCTTCGGCGCTGAGCGTCCCGGCTGCGGCGGCATCGGTGAGCGGGGCGCTGCGGCCATCCACGCTGACCTTACCATCGGCAAAGACCGCGTTTTGCGCATCGAATCCCAGCTTGTTTGCTACCGCTTCGCGCAGCTTGACGCAGGCGGCATAGACGCCCGCCGTGGAGCTGTTGGCTCCCCACTGGCCGCCCGACCCGGCAGAGATCGGGAAGGTTGAATCTCCGAGCTGCACCACCACCTTCTCCAGCGGCAGGCCCAGCATTTCGGCTGCCGTCTGGGCAATAATGGTGTAGCTGCCGGTGCCGATATCGGTCATGTCGGTCTCGACGGTGACCGTGCCCTGGGCATCAAGATGCACCCGCGCCCCGGAGGTCATCACCAGGTTATTACGGAAACCGGCGGCAACCCCCATGCCCACCAGCCAGCGGCCATCGCGGATCTGCCCCGGCGTCGGGTGACGGCGCTGCCAGCCAAAGTGCTGAGCGCCGGTACGCAGGCACTCCACCAGCTGGCGGCGGGAGAAGGGACGATCCGGATGGGTAGGGTCGACCTGGGTATCGTTCAGAATGCGGAACTCTACCGGATCGACGCCTGCCTTCTCGGCGATCTCGTCGATAGCAATCTCCAGCACCATCATGCCAGGCGCTTCACCCGGGGCGCGCATCGCGTTCCCCTCGGGCAGATCCAGCTCCGCCAGCCGCAGGCCGGTGTGGCGGTTCGCGCCAGCATAGAGAAAGTTAGTCTGCTGCACGGCGGTTTCTGGCTCGCCTTCAGGCAGGTTACCGGACCAGCTCTCATGGGAGATGGCGGTAATATGCCCGGCCTCGTCGGTGCCAATCCGCACCTGCTGGATGGTGGCTGGACGGTGAGTGGTATTGTTAGGGATCAGCGGGCGGGAGAGCATCACCTTCACCGGACGCTTCGCCGCCCGAGCACCCAGCGCCGCCAGCAGGGCATCGCTGCGCAAGAACAACTTGCCGCCAAAGCCACCGCCGATGTAGGGCGACAGCACGCGGATGTTCTCTTTCGGCATATTCAGCGTTAGCGCGAGGTCAGAGCGGCACCAGTCGATCATCTGGTTAGAGGTCCAGACGGTGAGCTTATCCCCCTCCCAGACCGCCATGGAGGCGTGCGGCTCCATCGCCATATGGCTCTGATCCGGCGTTGTGTAGGTCGCGTCGAGCTTGACCGGGGACGAGGCAAAGGCGGTAGCAAAATCACCGGTCACGGTGTCAGGCTGATCCTCCATTGGCGCAGTGACGCTGGGTTTAACCTCGGCTAAGTCATATTCGCCCCGATCCCGCTGGTAATCCACCTCGATCAGCGACGCTGCTGCGCGCGCCTGCTCGAAGGTTTCCGCGACGACCACGGCAATGGCCTGGTGATAGTGCTGGATCTCCGGGCCGCCGAGCAGGATGGCGGTATTCTTCTCCCCTTTGCCCAGTTTTCCCGCATTGTCGGCGGTGACCACGGCCAGCACGCCAGGTGCGCTGCGGGCGGCCTGAATATCGATGCGGTTAATTCGCCCTTTGGCGATCCCCGCCCCGAGCACGTAGCCGTAGGCGGCATTAGGCACCTTGTCATGCCACTCGTAGGCGTAGTGCGCGGTGCCGGTGGTTTTCAGCGGGCCATCGATGCGATCGTGTGGGCGACCGACCACCTTCATTTGATCGATAGGGTTTTCCGTGGCTGGTTTATCAAATTTCATCGCTTTATGCCCTCGCTTCTGCCAGCACCGAGGCGAGGGTACGCTTCGCCAGGGTTAATTTAAATGCGTTCTCATGGGTCGGCTGAGCCTCAGCAAACAGTCGGTCATAGACCGCCTGCGCACCCTGAACCACTGCCGCATCGGCATCCTCCCGACGCCAGGGCTGGTGAGCCACACCACCCAGCGCGACCCGGCCACTGCCGTCCTGCTGCACGATGGCGGCGACGGAGACCAGCGCGAAGGCGTAGGAGGCCCGGTCCCGCACTTTGCGGTAGATATGGCTGCCGCCCAGCGGCGCTGGCAGGGTGACGGCGGTGATCAGCTCCCCTGGGGCGAGGTCTGTCTCAATGTGCGGCGTTGTGCCCGGCGCCCGGTAAAATTGGGCGATGGGGATCGCTCGCGTCTGTCCATCCGGGCGCACCGTCTCGACCACCGCATCAAGCAGGCGCATGGCGACGGCCATGTCGCTGGGATGAGTAGCGATGCAGGCTTTGCTGGTGCCCACCACCGCATGCTGACGGCTAAACCCCTCTAGCGCTGCGCAGCCGCTGCCGGGAAGACGCTTGTTGCAGGGCTGGTTCGTGTCGTAGAAGTAGGGGCAGCGGGTGCGCTGAAGCAGGTTACCCGCCGTGGTGGCCTGGTTACGCAGCTGTCCGGAAGCACCGGCCAACAGCGCCCGGGAGAGCACGGCGTAGTCGCGACGCACTCGCTCGTCGGCTGCCAGATCGGTATTACGCACCAGCGCGCCGATGCGCAAACCGCCTTCGGGCGTCTGTTCAATCTTATCCAGCGCCAGAGTGTTAATATCGATCAGGTGCAGCGGAGCCTCGATCTCCAGCTTCATCAGATCGAGCAGGTTGGTGCCGCCCGCGATAAATTTAGCATGGGGGGTGCGCCCGGCGCTGGCTGCCGCTTCCGCCGGGGTATTGACGCGCTCATAGGTAAACGCCTTCATGATTTCAGCCCTCCGGCAACGTCATCAATAGCAGCAAGGATATTGCTGTAGGCCCCGCAGCGGCAGATATTGCCGCTCATCCGCTCGCGGATCTCATCCGGCGTGGCCTGCGGAGGGGAGACCAGATCCAGGGTCACGTGGCTGGGAATACCTGCCTCAATCTCTTTCAGCACTGCCACCGAGGAGCAGATCTGCCCCGGCGTACAGTAGCCGCACTGAAAGCCATCGTGTTTCACAAAGGCGGCCTGCATCGGGTGCAGGTTATCCGGCGTGCCCAGTCCTTCAATGGTGGTGATCTCGGCATCCTGGTGCATCACGGCAAGGGTCAGGCAGGAATTGATTCGGCGACCGTCAACGATAACGGTGCAGGCCCCGCACTGGCCGTGATCGCACCCTTTTTTGCTGCCGGTGAGGTGCAGGTGTTCGCGCAGGGCGTCGAGCAGGGTGGTGCGCGTATCCAGCTCTAGCTGGTGGACTTCACCGTTGACCTTGAACGAGACCGGCATCGTTTCAGGCGGTGGCGTTGCAGGAGGCTCCCCCGCGCCGATCGCGACGGAGGGGGAAATGGCCGCCGCCGCCGCAGACGCCGCGCTGGCCTTGATCAGCACCCGACGGGTTACGCTGAAATCGTACGGCCCTCTGTCCGCTTCGTTGCTCTGATTGCTCATAATTGCCTCCACATCTATAGCGTTGTTTTTATACGTGCGATAAATAATAGTAGGCGGTGAAACAGGGATTACCCCCGCTTTTTGCATACGCTACTGAGCAGGGGGCATGAATCAGGCAGCGAGGAAGAGATTATTGACGTGGCGAGCCAGCGTGAAGCCGCCCCGATTTTTTCAGGATCCTTACCGCGCAGCAGGCCAGCAAAATCAGAATAATGAGGCCAGCGGAGATTATCCAGCCATGAGCATCGGCGTGAAGAGCCCGGGCGGCCAGCAGCACCAGCATTAGCAGGGTCATACAGAGCGTGGTGTACTCCTTCACCACCACCCGCCGCCAGTTAAAGGCAAAGGTGCGCAGCGTCTCGCTCATCCCTGCCAGACGCGGCAGCAGGCGCGGCGTACGGGCACAGTAGTGCCGGTAGTCGTCGCCAAAACGCCCTAGCAAATAGGTTTCTTCCGCAGCAATGATGCAGGCGTAGCCGAGAAAAAAGAGCGGCATCGCGATCGTCAGATACCATGGGTTATTGGCGGCAACGCCGAAGCCGATAATCATTAGCAGATTGCCCAGGTAGAGGGGATTGCGGCAGTGGGCAAACAGTCCGGTCTTTACAAGGCTGTCGGCATAGACTTTACGCTGGCGTCCGCCGCGTACGATGTAGTCTAGCCCGACGGTTAAGACACGGATCCCCTGTCCGAGCAGGGCAACGGCGGCACCTGCGAGCAACATGGCAACGGCGTTCTGGCTGACCTGCTGCTGACTAACAAACAGCGTCAGATAGAGCAGCGGAAAGAGCGCGTTGCGGGTACGAAAGAGAAAATTGCCGATGGTGACCCTCATTTTATTGCCACCATTGCGCAGAAGTTATACCAGCGGAAGAAGACCTCTACGCTGCGAAAGCCGGTGTCGGTGAGCATCTGTCGATTTTCGCCTTCGCTATAGGGGATCAACACGTTCTCCAGCGCCTCGCGTTTCTGGCTAATTTCTAGCTCGCTGTAGCCGTGGCGGCGCTTCATATCGTAGTAGTAGTTGATAAAGCGCCTGTTGAGATCCGGTGAGTCACAGACCACCTTCTCCACCAGAATCAGCGCCCCGCCGGGGTTAAGCCCTTGGTAGATAGAGGAGAGCAGCTCCCGACGGTGCAGAGGGCGGACAAACATTAGCGTCAGGATCATCGCCACCACCGAGGCGTTATCTAACGTCAGCCTCTCTTTGAGATCCTGGCAAAGGAAACGCGTCTCACGCGCAGAGTTTAGCTGGGCGAATTTGCTCCGGCACTTCTCCAGCATATCCGGCGAGTTGTCGATGCCGGTAAAAGCGATATTCTGCGGCAGCGCGCCGTCCAGCAGGGCGAGGGTGGTGCCAGTGGCGCACCCCAGATCGTAAAGCTGGCTCCCTTCGGTAGCGTACTCAGCCGCTAGCTCGCCCACCATGCGCTGGATCTCCTGGTAGAAAGGCACCGAGCGGTCGACCATATCGTCAAAAACGCCCGCCACCTGGCTATCAAAGCGAAAATCTTCTGCGCTCTTCTCCACAGCAAAAACGTTATCCTGACCCATAACGACTCCAGTAAAATATATTGGGAATGAATACATAAAGCCTAATGTATTTACTTATTAAATAACTGATATTACTGAGTTATTTTGCTCGGAGGTTATAGGCTTTACGGGGATTGTTCTAGCTGAGATGTATTGCAAAGTGTTGTTATTGATACAACGCTGCGTAAAGTTTGGTGATTATTTAAGCACAGCGCTTGCTGGGCAAAAAAACGACGCTAGAATAGGTCAACTCCCGCCGTTGTTTACTTCCCCTACAGGTGCCATGATCGCTCTCAAAACAGTTTGTCTGAGTTTGCTGTGTATTATTCTGCTCTCCCTCGTTGCCAGCATCGCCCAGGCGGTAAGCCAGCGCGACGCCAAAGCCAATGAGGGGTGGTGGTCCGCCCGGCGTGATTCGTCCGGCATCGCGCCCGATCCGGCTAAGTTTGCTCGACTGGCAATTGTCCAGGTCTATGCCGCCCCTACCTACGGCTGGAAAGGGGCGGTGGCCGTGCATCCGTGGATCATCTTCAAGCGTGCCGGGGAGACCCACTACAGCCGCTACGAGGTGATCAGCTGGGGCAGCGGCGACAAGGTGCGCCGTAACAGCAACCTCGCGGATGGCTACTGGTACGGATCCAGGCCGCGCCTGCTGGTGGATCGCCGGGGGCCTGAAGCCGAAGCGCTGATCCCGCAGATTGAAGCGGCCATCGCCTCTTACCCATGGCCGACTACCTATCACGCATGGCCGGGCCCCAACAGCAACACCTTTATTGCCCATATTGGGCGAGAGGTGCCTGACCTGAGGCTCGATCTACCAGCCAACGCGGTGGGGAAAGACTATCGTCCGATCTACCGACCCATCGGCTTACCGCCTTCGGGGCGTGGACTGCAAATCTCGCTGCTGGGCGTGGCGGGAGTCACTCTGGGGGCAGAGGAGGGGTTTGAGCTTAACGTGCTTGGATTGAACGTCGGCCTCGACTTTACGCCCCTGCGCCTGCGCCTGCCGTTTATCGGCGGCGTAGGGTCGGATAATTTGCAGGAGCAATAACGCTCCGGGCATGGGGAAAATGTCAATCGCCTTGATTGTGTTATTCTTATGCCTTCTTGGTTTATTAATGCACATCTGAGCAACACTCCCTTTTTATATGCTGTTTGAAAATACCTCTTTTCAGCAGCAATTCTGCTATTCATTCTGGGAGTGATCTATGGCTAGTCCAACTGCCGCCACCGGAACACCGGTCATCAGCGTACATGATAACCGGGGGCTGGCTGTGCGCACCCTCAACTGGAACCGGGAGCAGATCTCTGATCCATTGCGCCTGCTGATCACTCATTCGCAGACCAATGACGCCAGCCGGGTCATGTCGCACCGTGATGCGCGCCTGTTTGCCACCTGGAAAGGCGATAGCACGACTCCGGCGAACCTGCGGACCACGCCCTCGCTGGCAGGACAGGTGTTGCGGCGCCAGAGTACCGACAGCGGCGAGCAGGTGATGCTGTTCAATGCCGCAGGCCGTCCGGTATGGAGCCGGGACGGACGCGGTACGGTAAAGACAGTGGCCTATGATGAACTGGGCCGTCCGGCAAAGGGCAGTGAGCAGCTGAACGGGAGTGAAATCCGGGTCAGCTGGCGCAGCGAGTATGGCGATGCCGGTCCGGCGGATGAGGGTTCGCAGGGGAATAATTTGCGTGGGGCGGGTGTGGCGCAGTACGACGATGGCGGCCTGGTTCAGGTGAACTCAGTGGCGCTGAGCGGGGCGGTGCTCAGCCAGGGCCAGCGCTTCCTGGCGTCGGCGGAGGCGTTACCGGACTGGCCGGAGGATGAGGCCGGACGGGAGGCGCTGCTGGAGGCGGAGACGTATATTACCTCTATCACCGCCAATGCCCGCGGCGGGGTGCTGAACCAGACGGACGCCGAAGGCCATATGCAGGCCTGGCGCTATAACGTCAGCGGCAACGCCTGTTATCAGGACGTCACCCCGACTGGCGGGGAGACCCGGACCCTGCTTGAAGATATAATCTGGAGTGCGGCAGGTCAGGTGTTGACGGAGTCCGCCGGGAACGGCGTCACCACCGCATACAGCTACGACCCGCAGAACCAGTGGCTCGCCACTATCACCGCACAGCGCACCGATAGCACAATGCTTCAGGCCCTAACCTATGGATACGATTTTACTGGCAACGTCACCTTACTCAGCGACGGGGCAGTCGCTTCAGGTTATCACCGCAACCAGGCCACAAACGGCACCCGGCAGTTTACCTACGATGCGCTTTACCAGTTGCTGAACGCCACCGGACGCGAGAATGCAGGCAACACGGGGATGCAATACAGCGATCTTCCTGGCGTGGAGCCCGACAGCAGCCAGTATGTGAACTACACCCGCAGCTACCATTATGACGACAGCGGCAACCTTACCACTCTGAAGCATAGCGGGGCGGGGAGTTTTACCCGCACAATGACCACGGAAACGACCTCTAACCGCAGCGTACAGCAGAATGATGGCGGGCCGCAGAGCCCGGACGCGGTGGGGTGCTGGTTCGACGGTAGCGGTAACCTGCTGACGCTCCAGGCCCGGGTTCCTGTTACGGATGATAACGGTCTGGATCCGCTGGTCTGGGACGGCAGCAACAACCTGCAGTCGGTGACGCTGGTGAGCCGCAGCAGCGGCGACAGTGACCGCGAGATGTACCAGTACAGCGGCAGCCAGCGGGTGCGTAAGCTTACCCGGACTCTGGTGAACGGTGAAACGCAATTATGGAACATGGACGAGGTGCGCTACCTGCCGGGGCTGGAGTTGCGGCGGAGCTGGCAGGAGAAGTTAGACAGCAGTACAACAACATCGCTAACGGAAGAGCTGCACGTTGTGACCAGCAAGGCGGGCCGGTCGGGTATCCGAGTGCTGCACTGGAAAACGGGTAAACCGGACGGTATTGATAACAACCAGGTGCGCTGGAGCGTGGACGACAATATCGGCTCGCTGTCGCTGGAGCTGGACAGTGAGGGCCAGCTTATCAGCCGGGAGGAGTATTACCCGTTCGGCGGCACGGCGCTGTGGGCAGCGCGCAGCGAGGTGGACGCGAGTTACAAAACCGTGCGCTACTCCGGCAAGGAGCGGGACAGTACCGGCCTGTACTACTACGGCTACCGCTACTATGCGCCGTGGCTCTGCCGCTGGGCCAGTGCTGACCCGGCAGGCGAGGTAGATGGTCTGAACCTGTTCCGGATGGTGCGCAATAATCCCTCTACGTATCGCGATGCGCTAGGCATGATCATTGCTATAGGTGATGACAAATATAGAAATGCTGCTCACTTTAAAAGAAGCTCACTTTATCAAAATCTATTGGGAAAATACTCACAGCATAGTATTGATAGATTAATAACATATTATGATTCGGTAGGGGAGGTCTTTTATTCAGAAAGAAACTTTTTACGAAAAATAGAAAAAGACATGTCAAACTACTCTGATTCGCAAGATACTGCGCCGGAAAGTTTTTCTGCTTCGCAAGGTAGCGCGCAATCTGATGATTACAATATTATTATTCAGAACGATATTGATAATGTTTTCCGTGCGGATGCGCGTAGCCCGCAGGAAATCATAGATGCAGGGGGGTTCGGAAACCCACCTAGCATTAACAATGCGGGTACGCTTGGACGATTTGAAAATGGCGAGCCCGTTGAGCCTATAGTCTATACGGCCGAGAGCAAGATCGGGATGACCACTTTTGCAAAAAACATGCCTGGTGAAAAATATTATTACCAAATAAATACACGAGGATTGAAAGTCGCCAGTTATGAAAAAAACTTTGAAAATCTAAAGGCACAAAAAAACCTACTTGCCCATTTAAAGAAACAACCTGCCTTGATGGTCAAGGCGGTGGGTGAAGACTGGCAGACAAAAAGTGACATTGAATTAAGAAAAGCTATTTCTGATGTTAATAATGGGGGATCATGGCGCTCACTCACTACCGGAGTGTATGAAGCTCACGTCATCGGAGAGCCCGAAAATCTATTAACTCCCGCCGAAATTTTTCAGGGAAAGACAAAACCTTTTATTCCGCTCGACAGAATTGTACTTATAGGTAAGGTTTCTGAGGGAATTTGGGATCCATCGAAGCATGTCAAACTTACTTATTATAAAGCTGCTTAACACGCTGCAACGTTGGCCGTTGCAGCGTTAGCAAGGTGTTATTTATTTACGACCTGCGCTCGCAGGTGCTTAGCGCGCTTCTGCTTGCGCAGCTTATCGATCAGGCGGTGCGCCTCGGCATGCGTTGCCACCGCCGGAGATGAACCGCTGAGCGGCTTCTGGGCCGTCTCGCGCAGGGTCAGGACCGTAATCAGACCGATAATCCCCGCTCCCATCATATAGTAAGCTGGCATCATCACGTTGTGCGTGGTATCTACCAGCCAGGCGGTGACCAGCGGCGTGGTGCCACCAAACAGCGAGACCGAGAGGTTAAAGCCAATCGCCAGCGCGCTGTAGCGGATATCGGTCACGAACAGGGCCGGGAGCGTCGCAGGCATGGTGCCGCTAAAGCAGGTGTGCAGCACGCCAAGAATAACCAGCCCGCCAAATACCGCCAGCATATTGCCGGAGCCGATCAACATAAAGCTCGGGATCGCCAGCAGGATCAGCCCGGCCGCGCCGAGGGCGATGACCGGACGGCGGCCGATGCGGTCGGTCCAGTAGCCCCAGGCCAGGGTCAACGGCATCATCACAAACATGATCACCATTACCAGCAGCAGGCCGGTCAGCTCGCTCATGCCCAGCACGCTGGTCAGGTAGCTTGGCATGTAAGAGGTGAGCATATAGTTCGAGACGTTGAACACCAGCACCAGGCCGATGCACTTCAGGATCTGCTTGCGATGTTTGTTCAGCATCTGGATCAGGCTAAGCTGCGGCTTGCTGTGTTCCAGCGCCTCCTGCTTATCCATGTGATCTTTAAACGCGGGCGTCTCCTCAAGCTTAAGACGAATGTAGAGGCCAAACAGCCCCAGCGGCGCGGCCAGGAAGAACGGAATACGCCAGCCCCATGAGTGCATCGCCTCGGTAGGCAGAACCGCGATCATAATTGTTACCAGGCTGGCACCCAGCAGATAGCCACCGAGGGTACCGAACTCCAGGAAGCTGCCCATAAATCCGCGGCGTTTGTCCGTTGAGTACTCCGCGATAAAGGTTGCGGCGCCGCCATACTCGCCCCCGGTGGAGAAACCCTGCACCAGACGGGCTACCAGCAGCAGGATCGGCGCGGCGATACCAATGCTGTCATAGTCGGGGATCAGGCCGATGCTGAACGTACCGATCGACATCATGATCATCGTCAGGGCGAGGATCTTCTGCCGACCGAAGCGATCGCCGAGCGGACCGAATACCATCCCGCCGATTGGGCGCACGAGGAAGGCGGCGGCAAAGGTCCCGAAGGAGGCGATCAGCTGTGCGGTGCTGCTGGCACCCGGGAAGAAGACCTGGCCGATGATCACCGCCAGATAGCTGTAGACCCCGAAGTCGAACCACTCCATAGTGTTACCGAGTGCGGCTGCGCCGACGGCCTTTTTAAGCAGGCTGCTATCGATAACGGTGATGTCGTCTACGGTTAATTCGTTGCTTGTTGAAGCGTTATTCTGCTGCTGGTTTAACGTCGTTCCGTTGCTCATAAACTCCCCATGAGTGTGGATGGCGCAACCTTATAGCTTTCGCAGCCGTAAAACCCAAATAAAAGGAAATGAAAGCTATAAGATGCAAAGAATGATGGTTCGCCACGTTTAGCGGCGGGGGTACACCATAAATAAAATAGTCGACGGGTGCAACTTTTTGGCGGGAATAGCTGCTTTTCTCTGAAATAGTGGTGGTATCAGCTTAATCTGGAGGGCGTTACAGCAATAAATAAACCTCGTAAATTACAAGGAATATTATTTCGCCTGCTAACGATCTATTTAATTGCGGCCATTAGCACTATGATGGCACAACCTTTTTTATATTTTTCTGTAGTGATGACTATTTCAATGAATCCCCAGCGGCAAGCCGATCTCCTCCTCATTATGGTCACCCTTATTGCCGCCTGCGGCTGGATTTTTTCCCGCGAGGGCATCTCCGGAATGCCGGTTTTCGCTTTCCTGGGTTTACGTTTTGGCTGTGCCGCCTTGGTGTTGCTGCCGTTCTGCCGGGGACAGCGTATTCCGCGTGAGCAGATCATCAGGGTGCTTATCAGCGGGGCCTGGATGGCGCTGACCATGTGTCTGTGGATCTACTCCGTTTCAACGACTCCCTCGCTCGGCGAAGGCGCATTTATCATGAGCCTGTCGATGCTGTTCGTGCCGCTGGTGGCCTGGGGGATGATGAAGGTCCGGCCCGCCCGTGCCTACTGGGAGTGTCTGCCGCTGGCCTTTGTCGGTCTGGGGCTGCTGAGCTTACAGTTCCCGGTGTCGTTTCACGCCAGCCAGGGCTGGTTTTTGCTGACCGCCGTGGTGCAGTCGATCTCGTTCTGCTACACCAGCCGCTGCGCCAGAGACGTGCCGCTGCTGCCGCTGACGGCGGTGCAGTTGGGGATGACCGGCGTGGTGGGGCTGGTGCTGTCAGGGCTGACGGAGACGTGGACTCAGCCGTTTACCGCTACCACTGCGATGTGGCTGCTTGCCAGCATCCTGATCGCCACCAGTCTGCGCTTCGGCCTTCAGCTCCAGGGGCAAAAGCATGCCGCGGTCGCCAATGCGGCAATTATTATGGTGCTGGAGCCGCTACTGACGGTGATTGCGGCGGCAATTTGGTACGGAGAAAAACTGCCGATGCAGAAAATTACCGGTGGGATACTGATTCTGGTGGCCCAGCTGTGGTTTAGATGGCGGATGGTGGTGCGGGCGTAATGGGGCAGGGGTGAGTAAAAGTTGGTGTAGGGTGGTAGTCTGCAACAGCCATGAGAAGCCGTCACTGTGATACCATACCTCACCGAAGCTGCTGTACTGGCCGCTCCTGCGGACGTGGCCTTGTTGTTGAGTGACTTCTAGCTGCAAGGTTATTTTTTATGCCTAGTGGCTTAAAATTTTACTGGAAGAATAGTTTGTAGTATTAGTAATAATATTTTTAATTAGCTACTATATAAACTCTTTTATTTTTTTCAAAACCATTTGAAATGAAAGCGCTATAATTCAAAGCCGAAATAGAAGACAGGTAATCTTTTATCAGGTTTGCCTCAGGGACATCTGATTGCTTAAGATTGAGATTGGATAACATCCATTTTTTTCTTTGAGTAAGTAAAATATTAGGTCTTAAACTACCCATTTCTATTGCATCGTCCCATCCTGTTATAGTTATACAAGAAAAAAAGTCAGCCATCTCAACGCCCTTGGCAATACTCTTAGCAGCTTTTGCATTTTTTTCAAGCAAATCTATTGCGGCTTTAAGTAAAACTTTGTTTCTCTCATCAAAAGATAAGTGTGATAGAAATGATATGTCATTCCATCTTGAGAATAATGGTATTTCCTCAAAAGTGTCATACGCGGCAAAATAAACACCAAGATTGTCTAATCCTTCTTTTTTTATAAGATTCTGTATCTTTTTATCAATGTAATTCATATCCAATCCTCAATATTCCAACCGTAATTATGTAACCATTTTAAGGTTTTCTTTGAAAAAGATGGAGCGCCGTCATGCGTTGACCCATCCTGATTCAAGGCTGGATTTTTCCCTTTTTCCGGTTTTGTTTGGTGTGCATGCCATTGGCTATCCGGAACGCTTTGTTCTGGTTCGTCAATGCGTTTTATGTCACGGGGACCCTGACCTCTATCTATTTTTTTCTGAGCGTCTCTAGGCGTGCCTATACAAGTATCTTTGGAAAGCCCCCACGGATCAATCCACCCCAGCGGATTCGGCGCGTACTGATAAAGATTCAGTCCACCCGCCAGCCCAATCGGGTCCTGCGTCGTAAAACGTCCGACCTGCGGATCGTAATACCTGAACAGATTGTAATGCAGTCCTGTCTCGCTGTCGGCGTACTGCCCGGCGTAGCGCAGGGGCTGATGATACAGGGTTCCGCTCTGCAACAGCCGCGAGAAGCCGTCACTGTGATACCGCACCTCGCCGAAGCTGCCGTACTGACCGCTCCAGCAGATATTGCCCTGTTCATCCGTCACGTCCAGCGGTGCGCCGTTGGGATCGGTACCGAACCAGAAAATATCGCCCCGGCTGTCGTCCCTGAGATGATCGATACGCGCCAGCGGGCTGTAGGCTTCGTTCGGATCATAAACATAGGTCTGGCACCGCTCTTTGTGCTGCTCCTGCAACAGGCGATAACCCTGCCACAGGAAACGGGTCTCTGACGTACCGCGCTGCGTGGTGACGGTTTTACGGGTCCGCCTGCCCAGTGCATCATAGTGGTACTGTGCCGCAAACCGGCCTTCCGGCCCGGTGCCCTCTGCCTTTATCAGCCTGTTTTCTGCGTCATAGACATAATGCTGATCGCCCGTACTACTGTGGCGGCTGGCAAGATTGCCCCAGGTGTCATAGTTCATTACCCGGTGCTGCCAGTGCGTCAGGCGGTTATCAGTAACCGGCAGGGCGGGCAGGTCATCATCCGGCAGCAGGTTACCGGCAGCGTCGTAGCGAAAATATGAGGTGCTGTGACCCCGACGGGCTTCATAGTGTTTCAGCAGGCGGCCTTCGGCGTCGTAACCGTACTGTATTTCACCGCGCAGGGTGTCGCTGACGCCTGCCAGCTCGCCGCGTCCGGTGTAACGATAAAAACGCGCCAGAATCGCCTGTTCCGGCAGCGTGACGTCTGCGCTCAGCCCGCTGCGCTGCAGGCTGCGTCTGCCCAGGCTGTCATATTCTCGGTGCTGCGTGCGCATCCCCTGGCTGCGTCCGGTTTCCCGGTGCAGACGGTCGCGGGTGAATTCAGAGACTGTCTGCTGGTTAAAACGGACGGCGCTGACGTGGCCGGAGCCGTAATGCAGCCAGGCCAGCTGCTGCCCGCCGGGCAGGGTGAGGGCGGTCAGGTTGCCCGGAGCGTCATATGCATAATGCAGTTCACCGTTTATACCCCGTTCACAGAGCAGTTTTCCCGCCGCGTCATACGTAAACTGAACGGCATCCTCATCGATACCCCGGGCCATACCTTCGGCTGTTGGCGTGCGCAACACGCCGGTAAGCTGTCCCCTGTGGTTACGCCGGTAATGATATCCGGCATCGCGGGTCGTTCTTGCAGTGAGCAGGCCGCTGTCGTCATAGCCGAACTGCTGCCACCGGAGACCAGAACCGCCGTCGGTGGCAGGGCTGCCGCGCTCTTCAAGCGCAGTGAGAAAACCCCGCTTGTCCCACTGCATATGCCGTGACGTCCCGTCCGGACGAACCTCGCTCAGCAGGTGGCCCGTGGCGTCATAATTAAAGCGGTATTCAGCGCCGTTGCCGTTCTCCAGGCATAACAGGTTGCCACGCGGATCGTAATGCCAGCGGCGGGTGTGCCCGGTACGGTCGGTGAGGCTGACGGGCAGACCCAGGACGTTATAGGCCTGGCGCACCTCGCTTTCCAGCGGATCGCGCCAGCCTGTCAACTGTCCGCGTGTGTTCCACAGCAGCGACTCGCGGCTGCCGTCAGGGTGAATGACGCTGCTGAGCTGCCCGGCCGCGTTCCATTCCCGGCGGGTGATGTGACCTTCGGCATCCTCGCTGCGGACAAGCAGCCCGAAACGATCGTACTCAAACCGCGTGATGCTGCCGGTGCAGTCGGTGCGTTGCGTCAGCAGCCCCTGATGGTTCCACTGCAGCTGCACCACGCCGCCCAGGGCATCGGTGATGCTGTCCGCCAGAGGATCGTCATCGTCCGGATAATGGTATGTGGTGCGGTGTCCACCGGGATCGGTTTCGCACTCCAGCCGTCCCCTCAGGTCATATGCCGCCTGCGAGGTGGTCTGGTCAGGGTAAACGATGCGGATCAGGCCGTCGGTCTGGCGGTACCAGTGGTAGGTTGTGGTTCGTCCTTCCGGATCGGTTTCCTGCGTCAGGCGTCCGTACCTGTCCCATACGCTGCGGCGAATAGCACCACCGGGAAGAATAACATCAGTGAGCTCCCCGTCGCGGTACACAAAGGCGGTCCGGCGTCCGTCAAAATCCGTATGGCTGGCGACGTTGTCATCATCATCTGTCAGCCAGTGCGCCTGCGCATCATCGTCCCGCGTCGCCTGGCGTGTGCCTCTGTCAAAATCATATTTTAACGTCAGCTGTTCGCCGCCGCTGTGCCGGAATGCCACCACGCGGGGCAGACCCGCGATGGTCTGCCAGCGGTACTCGCTCAGCAGGCCGTTTGCATCCTCATGGGCGCTCATCA